>ERZ808035.518-NODE-518-length-32987-cov-14.037040_pt1 | contig 32987 bp, 25 predicted proteins | sample MGYA00380189_ERZ808035 | MGnify/ENA primary metagenome ERZ808035 (study PRJEB31490, sample SAMN06133407) | mouse gut metagenome | isolation source: M5_1 | host: mice | place: China: Chengdu | collected 2015-05 ...
ATCTCGCTGACCGACAAAACCAATCTGCGAGACCTCTTCGACAAATCGAATTTCAAAAATGTCAATGTTCTCTGTGACTCAAGTGAACCGAATCTATTTAATTTTTAATTTTTAACCCCGTCCATTTTTAGTGGACAGTAGTGAAGATACTATAACAAATAATAAAAGTGAAATCGTTGAAGCGCACCATACGGTATTATAGTGGGAGAGATTTTCATTATCAGATCGCGTGTCTCGCAACTCACGCTTAAGATGCTCTATTTCATCACGCAAATATTCAATAGTTTTCGATTGAGTACTAATCTGATGTTCAAGAGTTTCAAGCTGATATTGTGGAGAATTGTAATAGGCCTGTCGTTGGTGAATATAACTTAAATATTGTTCTAATGAGCCATTTGGATTATCGTAAATCCAATTCTCGAAAGCTTTGCCTTGTGCAATATCATACGCTTCATTTTTCGCATCAGATGACGCATTGGGGTGCGTAGCAACCCAATGGTCATATGCCAACATTGCTGCCATAAAACCTTGAACATTCATATTGCAAAAATAATAAAAGATTCTCGAAAAGTGGCTATAAAGAACCATTAATCTATGTGCGAAATAAATTGGGAAAGAAATTGGGAAAGAAGGAGGTTGCACGGATGACGAGACACATAAGGACAAAAGGTCAGAAGAAACAGAAGTTTTTCAGGAGGTGGAGCAAGATGGCGAATGGTAGTATTGGCGGAATCTTCACAGACGCAAGCTCTCCAAGCTTGCAGCCTTAGATATACGCTATGCCCCAGGAACGCGGCTACGCCGCTTATCCCGGGGTTAACCACAGACACGTCCTCTTCGAGGACTTGCAGGAGTAGTGGGTTTTAGGCCGCCCGTTCCGGGCTTTGTCGCGGAGGGTATTCTCTGCCCCGCGTTGCGCTTCGCTACACGCGGGGAAATCATGTGTTCACGCGTCCCGCGTTTTTTTGAGTCAAAGGCTGAGTTTGCCAGTTCGCGTGGCAAACACCCGTGTGAAATAACTAGTCGGCTGAGTGTGCGGAAAGGCGATTTATTTGCAGTTGACCTTTATGGCTCCGATAATGCCATTGTTATTGCTTGGAATAATCGAGAGTGAACTGTCTTTGAGCGTCAGTTTGCCTTGCTGAATGCTTAATTTAGAAGTTTCAGTCACATCTGTAACGTATAGATAGGTCAAATCGCCCTGTTCGCCACTCAGGGTAACGATCAGCATATCGTTTGAGCTGTTTTCATTTGGCGTACAATATACAAATGCTGCCACCAATCCGTTGTTTCCCCCATTAATCATATACGATAATGGAATTTGATTTAATATCGCAAATGTGGCGTTCCCGACTTGTTTAATATCTTCACTGTTCAGGTTGTGAGCGCCGGCGACTTTCATAATGCTGCTGTTTTCTACGACATTAACAGTTACCGTATCTTTAAACTCGGTAGTGATTTTCGGGAGATTGGAGAGCGCATTATATGCTTCTCTCAAATCCATGGCATAAGTGCCCCAAACAGCGCAAGTCAACGCAAACAGTATGAGTATAAGTTTTTTCATAATTTGGTTGTTTTTGATAAAAACAGCCCAAAGGAAGTATTGGTTCTATTTTGAGTTCCCAAAAACCGGATAGCTGAGACGAACGCGGGTGGTTTTTGTATCCTTAAACAGCCATAAATGATTTTGTGAATCTATTAGCCTGATTATGTGAGAAAAATTCCGTAATTTTGTCATTAGGTCAGCTACAAGGAGATAAAGATGAGCAAACTGATTAAAACCGATGGCGAGTACTCCCGGTGGATTCTGGAGTTAAAAGAACGATATCGCCGCAGTCAGATTAAGGCTACTGTCCAGGTGAACTGCGAGATGTTGCGCTTCTACTGGTCGCTCGGTCGTGACATCGTGGCCCGTGATGCGGAGAATGTTTATGGCAGTGGTTTCTACAGAAATCTCAGTCAGGATCTGAAGGCGGCCATTCCAGAAGCCGAGGGCTTTTCACGGCAGAATCTGCAATATATGAAGAAGATGTATCTTCTTTATAGTGAGAGACCTACAGATTGCCCACAAGTTGTAGGCGATTCCGGAGCTGAGATGTGCCCACAGGTTGTGGGCGATTTTATATTTTCTGTTCCTTGGGGTCATCATCGAACTCTGATAGATAAATATTTCGGTAGTGGAGAACGCGATGTTGCATTGTTCTATGCCCATAAGGTTGTTGAAGAGGGATGGTCGAGAAATATTCTGAAATCATTTATTGATACCAACCTGCATCTGCGTCAGGGCAAGGCATTGACAAGCTTCTCTCGCCTTCTCCCGGCACCTGACAGCGAGCTTGCTCAGGAACTTACCAAAGATCCTTATATTTTCGATTTCACCGAAATGACTGAGCCATATAAGGAGAGAGAACTTAAGAAAGCTTTGATGGCTAATATCTCCCGCTTCCTTCTTGAACTCGGTTCCGGGTTTGCGTATGTGGGTGAGGAATATCGCCTTAAAGTGGGCCATACGGAGCAATTTATTGATTTGCTGTTTTATAACATAAGGTTGCATGCCTATTGTGTTATCGAGGTCAAGACGGGAACATTCGGAGCTGGTGACATCGGGCAGCTCGGTACTTATATGACGGCTGTAAATCATATACTGAAAACCGAGCAGGATAATCCCACTATAGGTTTGCTAATATGCAAGGATAAAGATAATATACTTGCTCAGTATGCCCTTGAATCATCGTCGCAACCTATCGGGGTGGCTGAATTTCAACTGACAAAATTTATTCCTGACGAGTTCAAAAGTTCTCTACCCTCAATTGAGGATATTGAATCGGAACTGAAATAGTATAGTGTTTCCGGCATTATCTGCGTTTTATGCAGGCGCCATACGGATCGGTGTGAGGTCTCATTCATCAGCCCCGGGCGAATGATATTAAGTGGTTGATTTGTCGATAAGTTTTAGTAACTTTGCGGCTGAAAATGAGATGCTAATGAACAAAATAGGCAATAATATCGGCAACTCACAGACTGATAGGGAAAATGAGATTATTCTGTATCAGCCTGATTCTACCCTGTCGTTGGATGTCAGAGTTGAGAATGAGACTGTATGGCTCAATCGAAATCAGCTCGCATTATTATTTGACCGTGACGTGAAAACTATCGGCAAGCATATCAATAATGCTCTCAAAGAAGAATTGGACGGCCTTTCAGTTGTCGCAAATTTTGCGACAACTGCATCTGACGGCAAGACTTATCAGGTGGAGTACTATAATATCGAGATGATTACCTCTATAGGATATAGGGTTAAATCCAAACGAGGAATTCAATTCAGGGTCTGGGCCAACAAAATCCTGAGGGATTATCTTTTGCGTGGTTATACCGTGAATCAGCGACTGATATACATGGAGAGCCGCATGGACAGGCGCTTGTCGGAGCATGATAAAAGGCTTGATGAGCTGACGGACAAGGTTGATTTCTTTATCCGCACATCTTTACCGCCTAAAGAGGGTGTGTTTTTCAACGGACAGATATTTGATGCGCATGAGTTTGTCTGCCGTCTTATAAGGAGCGCGAACAGGAGGATTATCCTTATTGACAACTATGTTGACGAATCGGTGCTGGTTCAGCTTGATAACCGTAATGCAGGTGTGTCAGCATTGATATATACGGGAGAGATAAGTCGCACTCTCCGACAAAGCATCAACAGGCATAACCGTCAGTATGCGGCCATTGATGTAAGGACAGCAGAGAGAATCCATGACCGGTTCCTGATTATTGATGATACGCTTTATCATATCGGCGCTTCCATAAAAGACCTCGGCAAGAAGCTTTTTGCATTTTCACAAATGGAGACTTCTCCTGCCGTAATACTCGATAGTCTTTAGAGGTTTTCGCCTTGAATGCAGATGTGCGGTCGGTGCAATACGGTCTAAATAAGATGTTTAGGGCGCGGTGCAACCCGCCATCCGGCGGGTTGATACCCCTTTCGGGGCTTACCCCGGGTACGGCGCTGCGCGCCTTAACCCGGGGCTAACCATATTTTACCCGCCATCCGGCGGGTAATTCATCTCGCCTCTCCATAATGCAAAAGAGCCACAAGTCGTTGACTTGCAGCTCTTTTGCGGAGAGGACGAGATTCTTTGCGGAGCAAAGCGCTAAAGCGATGACGAACTCTGCTCGTTCTCATCTCGCCTCTCCATAAAGCAAAAGAGCCACAAGTCGATGACTTGTAGCTCTTTTGCGGAGAGGACGAGATTCGAACTCGTGGTAGGATTGTATCCTACGTCGGTTTAGCAAACCGGTGGTTTCAGCCACTCACCCACCTCTCCGTGGTCTGACATTGCTGAATGTCTTATTTTGTGATCCGCCTGGGGCTCGAACCCAGGACCCCAACATTAAAAGTGTTGTGCTCTACCAGCTGAGCTAGCGAATCGCGGGTGCCCCTCGGGAGACTCTTCTCCGGCAAAAGCGATGCAAAATTAGTGCTTTTTTTTTATTCGTGCAAATTTTGCCGGCTTTTTTTGAAAGTTTTTTGCGGCGGAGCTATCGGAGCGAGGTTATGAAGTCCGTTATGGCGTGGAGGGCTTCGGGGGCGAAAGTCTCGCTGATTTCGCCGTATTCGGCGGGTTCGCCCGTGGTGCAGTGTTGCATCATGTGGTTGAGACCGGGCAGGATGCGTGTGCGGGCGGCGGGTATGCAGCGGCGAATGGCGGCGATGTTTGACGCGGCGTCGACCTGTCGGTCGCTGTCGCCGTTGATGGCGAGCACGGGGCATTTTATCCGGCCCATGAATTCGGACGCGTCGACGGCGAGCATGGCGTCGAGGGCGGCACTGCGGTGGCGCATGGCTGCCCTGACGGACTCCATCACCGGTGCGGGTACGTCCAGGCGCATGGCTGCGGCGAGGGAGTCGACGTCGACGGGCTCGGAGACGCCGGCGCGGTGTTGCCCGACGATGATGTCGAAGAGGCGCTCTATAAGCTTCATGCCGGCGGCCTTGGATGGCTCGGGCAGGCCGGAGAGCTCCAGGGCGTGGCGGTTCTGCCGCAGGATGGTCTCTTTGCCTGAGACTGCCATGCCGGCTATGGAGACGATGAAGTCGGGGATGCCGTCGGCGGCGAGCATGAGGGCCACTGTGCCTCCTTCCGAGTGGCCGAGCACACCGGCGGGGCCTATGCAGGGCACGGTGCGCAGGACGGCGACGGCGGCGCGCGCATCGGCGGCGAAGTCGGTGATGGTGGCGGCGAAGTCGCCTGTCGACCGACCTGTGCCGCGGTCGTCGTAGCGCAGGGAGGCTATGCCTTTGCGGGCGAGTGCGTCGGCGATGACAGCGAAGGGGCGGTGGTCGAACAGTTCTTCGTCGCGGTTCTGTGGTCCGCTGCCTGTCACCATCACGACGGCGGGCATGCGGGCGCTCGATGGGGTGAGGGGCAACGTGAGCGTGGCGGCGAGCCGTGTGCCGTCGGCCGAGACGAAGGTAGTGTCCAGGGTGGTATAGGGGAAGGGCGGTCGCGGCGTCTGCGGGCGTCGGTCGGCCAGGGGAGTGTCGGGCCTGAGGATGAGGGGGAGAGCCACGCCGCGCTGCGAGAGCTTGCCGCTGATGCTGCCGGGTGCGATACGGGCGGCGTAGACTGCACCGATGGCGGGGCAGTCCACCGTCAGCGAGTCGGGTGTGAGCCGCGTTAGCGATGCGGGTATGCCCATGGCGCCCTGCGAGGGCGAGTCGAGAGTGCAGTCTACGGTGCCGTCGGCGCCGGCCGAGAAGTGAAACACAACGGGTATTTTCATCGGCCCGAGCGAGATTTTGCCTCGCCAGGCTCCGGCGTCGGTGAGTATTGTACGTGCTTTCTCGAAGGACGGGTCGGCCGGCGCCTGCGCCGGGGCTGTTGCTGCGCAGAATGCGGTAAGGGTGAGCGCTATGGCCCGGATTGCTTTCATAATCATGCCGTAAAGGTATGAAATATGTACGGGTATAACAAAAAAATCCGCCCCACATGCTTTTAATAAGAATTAAGGAAATTTTTCCTCAATATGCGCGGCGTATTAAAAATTGTTTGTAACTTTGCACTCGATAAACAAGAACCATGCCGCAGGCGTTATTACGGGTGTGGTTCAAAATGACCCTCATACACTGACATTCAACAATTTCCACATAATTAAATTACACAATGAGCAAGATTGAAGAAATAAAGGCAGCCCGCCTGCCGGAAGTCAAGAAGTCCCTGGAAGCCTATGGCATCAAGGACGTCAAGGAGGTAATCTACAATCCTTCGTACGACGAACTCTTCAAGGATGAGACTCTTCCCAGCCTCGAGGGCTACGAGAAGGGCGTCGTGACCGAACTCGGTGCTGTGGACGTGATGACCGGCGTTTACACCGGCCGTTCGCCCAAAGACAAGTTCATCGTTCTGGACGAGAACTCGAAGGACACCGTGTGGTGGACAACTCCCGAATACAAGAACGACAACAAGCCCGCAACCCAGGAGGCCTGGAAGGCCGTCAAGGAGCTGGCTATCGACGAGCTCAGCGACAAGAAGCTCTATGTAGTGGACGGCTTCTGCGGCGCCAACGCCGATACCCGCATGGCCGTTCGCTTCATCATGGAAGTGGCATGGCAGGCTCACTTCGTGACCAACATGTTCATCCGTCCCACCGCAGAGGAACTGGCCGACTTCAAGCCCGACTTCATCGTCTACAACGCCTCGAAGGCAAAACTCACCAACTATAAGGAACTCGGCCTCAACAGCGAGACGGCCGTTGTCTTCAACATCACCAGCCGCGAGCAGGTAATCATCAACACCTGGTACGGCGGCGAGATGAAGAAGGGCATGTTCTCGATGATGAACTACTTCCTGCCCCTGAAGGGCATCGCCTCGATGCACTGCTCGGCCAACACCGACAAGAACGGCGAGAACACCGCTATCTTCTTCGGCCTCAGCGGCACCGGCAAGACTACCCTCTCCACCGACCCGAAGCGTCTGCTCATCGGCGACGACGAACACGGATGGGACGACAACGGCGTCTTCAACTTCGAGGGCGGCTGCTACGCCAAGGTCATCAACCTGGACAAGGAGAGCGAGCCTGACATCTACAACGCTATCCGCCGCGACGCCCTCCTGGAGAACGTGACCGTGGACAAGGACGGCAAGATCGACTTCGCCGACAAGAGCGTGACCGAGAACACCCGCGTGAGCTACCCCATCAACTTCATCGAGAACATCGTGAAGCCCATCAGCCACGGTCCCGCCGCCAAGAACGTCATCTTCCTGAGCGCCGACGCCTTCGGCGTGCTGCCCCCCGTCAGCATCCTGACTCCCGAGCAGACGAAGTACTACTTCCTCAGCGGCTTCACCGCCAAGCTGGCCGGCACAGAGCGCGGCATCACCGAGCCGACTCCGACATTCTCGGCTTGCTTCGGCCAGGCATTCCTTGAGCTGCACCCCACCAAGTACGCCGAGGAACTCGTCAAGAAGATGGAGAAGAGCGGCGCCAAGGCTTACCTCGTGAACACCGGCTGGAACGGCACCGGCAAGCGTATCTCGATCCGCGACACCCGCGGCATCATCGACGCTATCCTCGACGGCGCTATCCTGAATGCTCCGACCAAGAAGCTCCCCATCTTCGACTTCGAGATTCCGACCGAGCTTCCCGGCGTTGATCCCGCCATCCTCGACCCGCGCGACACCTACGCCAACCCCGAGGAGTGGACCGTCAAGGCCAAGGATCTGGCAGAGCGCTTCATCAACAACTTCAAGAAGTACGAGCACAACGCAGCCGGCAAGGCTCTCGTTGCCGCAGGTCCCCAGCTCTAAGCTCCGAGCCTGAGTCCTTTTGATACCTGTCGCCCCCGCGCCGCCTGGCGGTGCGGGGGCGACTTGCGTTTTTTCGGGGCCGAAAGGGCGTATTTTCAAAGATAAATCTTATATTTGCAAGAAAAACGGGCGACCTCGGGCCGCCGCCAGAGTTCAAGATTTAACCAAGCAATCCTGTCGAGGATTTAAATAACTGTCAATCATGGGAAAAGAAAATTCCGAACGCATACAGACGTCTCTGCTCAACGCAATGGAGAAGAAAGCGCTGGTGTGGCTTGCCGAGAGGCAGCCCGCATGGGTGACGTCCGACTTTCTGACGTATCTGGGAGTGGCGGGTGCCGTACTGTTTGCGGTGGCCTGCTGGCTTGCCAACGGTAATGTGAATTATCTGTGGCTGTCGTCGCTGGGACTTGTCATCAACTGGTACGGCGACAGCCTCGACGGCACGCTGGCGCGTGTTCGCCAGACGCAGCGCCCGCAGTACGGCTTTTTCATCGACCACTCGCTGGACGCGCTGACGACGTGTCTTTTCTGCATCGGCATAGGTCTGTCGCCTTTCATGCGGATGGATATCGCCCTGTTCATCCTGGCAGGCTATCTGTGTATGTCGATATACACTTATCTGTCCACGATAATCATGGGACAGTTCCGCCTTACGTATGCGAGCCTCGGGCCGACGGAGGTGCGTCTGATAATCATAGCGGTCAGCATCCTGTACATTTACAATCCGTGGCCGGAGGTGAGCGTGACTGTGTTCGGCGAGCCCTGGACGGTTTACGACTGCATAGGCGCCGCAGTGGCCGTGATTCTTTTCGCCATCTATATCGGCTCGCTTGTGAAGGACCTGCGCGTGCTTGCCAAGAAAGACCCGCTGAAGCCTTACAAGAAGGAGAAATAAAATCCGAGCCGGCATAAAAAATCGCGCCTCGTCGTTTTTTTGACGTGAGGCGCGGTTTTTTGTGCTGTTGGCGCGGTCTGTCAGGCGTTAGTGGCGAGGGGTGCGGGCACGTTGTAGACGCGTGCGGCGAGCTCCTGGTCGAACATGTAGATGCCCAGGCCGTTGTCGCCTATGAGTTCGAGGCGGTCGATGAGGTTCTTGGCGGTCTCCTCCTCCTCGGTCTGCTCCTTGACGAACCAGTCGAGCATGCCGCGTGTGGCATAGTCGTGTTCGGCTTCGGCGATGGCGTAGAGGTTGTTGATGAGGGCTGTCACTTTTTCTTCGTGTGCGAGGGTGTCCTTAAAGGCGCAGAGGGGGCATTTCCACTCGGTGGGGACGGCGTCGATGGGCTTGAGCACCACGCGTGCGCCGCGGCTGTTGAGGTAGTTCATGAAAATCTCGGCGTGGGCCTGCTCTTCCTTGAACTGGATTTTGAACCAGTTGGCGATGCCTGTGCGGCCGTCGGCCTCAAACTGCATGCCCATGGAGAGATAGAGGTATGCACTCCAGAGCTCGGCATTGATCTGGGCGTTGATAGCGTCCGTGATTTTGTTGTTCAACATAAGGTTATGTATTAAATGTGGTTGGTTGTTATTTTCGAGCAAAATTACACTTTTATGCTCAGAAGTGCAAATCTATTTTCGGCGTATACCCGGGAGGGTGTGTGCCTAAATTTAAATCAATCGCGCCAGGGTTCTTTTAATCTTTTTTAACATATACTATCGTGCGTGAAATTAAAAGATTTCTGTAACTTTGCGGCCATATTTTTCAAATAAACCAATCCCCAATGAAGAAATTATTGATTAGTTTCTCGCTGGCTGTCATTTCCTCGATGACTGTCGGCGCGAGTGAGCTTGTGCCTGTGCTTCAGGAGAGTTTTGCAAAGTCGACGAGCAGCGTTATCCAGGGCGGATATTTTGCCGAGTCGAATTATTTTGAGGCGGATGAGCTCGCCGACAATTCCGGATGGTCGACAAATCAGGCCTACCAGAGCGAGAGGGCGATAAAGTTCAACGCCAAGACCAAGCATGGCGGTTATGCGGTGACTCCCGCGCTTGATTTTTCTGCGACCACGGCCTCAACCGTGGTCGTTCGTTTTCGTGCTCAGCGCTGGGACCACAAGGACGACCATGTGACGGTGCATGTGAGTGTGGACGGCGACAATGAGTCGGTGCAGGATGTGGAGATAGAGAATTCCGGCAATGTGTCGGACCGCAGCGCCGAGCCGTTCGAGCTTACGTTCACGAACGTTGCCGACGGCAGCCGCATACGCTTTACGGCTACGATGACGGCCGAGGGCAAGGTGGACCGCTGGTTCCTGGCCGACGTGTCGGTGCTGGAGCAGGTGGAGACGCCGGCCGCGCCTAAGCTGTGGACGTCGGCCGGCTATATGCGTTTTGCCGACATCATGGGCGGCGACGAGAGCGAGGTGCATGTGCTCAAGGTGGAGGGCACGGGTTGCGGCGAGGATATTGCCGTTACGCTGCCGGAGGATGCGGCCTTCGCAGTGGAGAAGGCCGCCTGGGACGCCCGCCGCGGCGGCGAACTGCGTATCAGCTTCGACCCGCTGCATGCAGGCGTGGCCGAGCAGACCATGACGCTGAGATGCGGCGATGCGGAGCGCACGGTGGTGCTCCGCGGCAAGGCCAAGGTGTACGCGCCGGTGGCCGAGGCTGCGACGGATGTGGAGGAGACGGCTTTCACGGCGCACTGGGGCCGTGTGGCCTGCCTGGAAAATATCGTGCTTGACGTCTACACCAAGGAGGAGGGAACGCCGGTAAGCTCCGACCTGATGTTCACGAAATACATCGAGGGTTCGAGCAACAACCGCGCCGTGGAGATTTTCAACGGGACGGGCCACGAGGTGAGCCTCGCCGGTTACTGCCTGCGCATGGAGAGCAACGCTTCCGGGGCGATGGATTTCGGCGAGTATCACTTTGCGGATGGCGCCAAGATTGCTGCCGGAGGCACTTACACGGTATGCAACGCGCAGTACGGCGCGCTGCGCGACATCGCCGACGCCACGATAGGCTTCAGCGACGGCGGATATGCCAACATAATGACATTCACGGGCGACGATGCGATAGGCCTGTTCGCTCCCGACGGGCATCTTGTGGACATCCTTGGCTACGAGAGCTGCGACGTAAACGATGAAGTCAGCGGCAACTGGGGTCAGGACAAGACGTTCTACCGCAAGGCCACGAGCTACGAGCCTTCGGACAAGTTCAACGCGGCCGAGTGGGACGAATATCCGAAAGACTACTGCGAGGGTTACGGCACACACACTCTGGCCGCCACGTGCGCAGTGAAGCGTCCGGTGAAACAGATGGTGCTGGAGCGCGGCACGACGTCGGCGCGCGTTGACGGCATCCCCGCCGGCACGCCGTGCTACTATACCGTGCAGGGTCTCTCGGGCGGCCTGAGGACTCTTGTCTCTGTCGAGATTGAGGTGAAAAACGCCGGTGCCGGCATCAGCGATGTGACGGCCGACGGCAACGGTCCGGTGCGGTATTTCAATCTTCAGGGTATCGGCGAGGACCATCCTGCTGCCGGCGCTCTCTATATCCGCGTGCAGGACGGGAAGGTCGCTAAAGTGGCATATTGAATCCGTAAATGACTCTCAGCCACCCGGTAGGCATCCCTCCGGGTGGCTGATTTTATGCTGAAAAATAATGTTCTTTAAAAGTTTTCACAATTTTGTAACAGGATTTTTGATACAAATTAACATTTTCGGCCGTACCTTTGCGGTACCAATTCATTACTAATTTCTAATAACGCTATGTTACAACGTTTTAGGCAGACGGTTCTCAGAGCAATCATGGCTCTGGCGGCCGTCTTATTCGTGCTTCCTTCCGTAGCACAGGTGACAACGGCCTCAATGGCGGGTCAGATTACGGAAGACAACAAAGAACCCATCATCGGCGCGTCCATCGTGGCAATCCACGAGCCTTCGGGTACCCGCTACACGGCCATCAGCAATGTTGATGGCCGTTATAGTATCCAGGGTATGCGCGTCGGCGGCCCGTACACGGTGCGCGTATCGTATGTGGGCATGCAGCCGGTGTCGTTCGAGGACATCATGCTTCAGCTCGGTGAAATCGAGGAGCTGAATGTATATCTGACGCCGGGTTCTACAGAGCTCGGCGAAATTGTTGTTAAGGGCCGCGCCAGCAAGTTCCAGACGGAGAAGACCGGCGCCACCACCAACATCTCCAACGCCCAGATTCTGAGCATCCCGACCGTAAGCCGCAGCATCGAGGACATCGCGCGCCTGTCGCCCTACGCCAACGGCATGAGCTTCGCCGGCGGCGACGGACGTTCGAGCAACTTCACCATCGACGGCGCCAACTTCAACAACAACTTCGGCCTCACAGAGAGCCTCCCCGGCGGCGGCAGCCCCATCTCGATGGACGCTCTTGAGGAAATGCAGGTTGTGGTGGCTCCTTTCGACGTGCGCCAGACCAACTTCATCGGCGGCGGTGTGAACGCCATCACCAAGTCGGGTACCAACCAGTTCAAGGGCAGCGCCTACGTATATTATACCAACCAGGACCTGCGCGGCAACCGCATCAACGGCCAGGACCTGGGCGGCCGCGCCGACGAGAGCAAGACCATCTACGGCTTCACCGTGGGCGGTCCCATCATCAAGAACAAGCTCTTCTTCTTCGCCAACTATGAGCATCAGGGCACTCCCGGCGAGGTGATCAAATACCGCGCCCGCGAGTCGGCAAACCAGGCCGTTGACGGCATGACATCCCGCACCCTGGCAAGCGACATGGAGCTCGTGGCCAAGCATCTCCGCGAGAAATACGGCTATGATCCCGGCAGCTACACCAGCTTCCCCGGCGACGAGAGCAACAACAAGTTCCTGGTTCGCCTGGACTGGAACATCAACGATCACCACAAGCTGGCCCTGCGCTTCAACCACACCAAGAACCTGGCATGGAATGCACCCAACGGCAACTCCGTGGACGTGAAGCCCCGCCTGTACGGCACATACCGCGTGGGCCCGCAGTCGATGGCTTTCGCCAACTCCATGTACTCGATGGAGAACAAGGTGACATCGTGGTCGCTCGACTTCAACAGCCGCTTCACTGACAACCTGACCAACCAGTTGCTGTTCACGTACACCAACATCCAGGACATGCGCGGCACCAACTCCAGCCCCTTCCCCTTCATCGACATCATGGCCGGCTACGATGCCTCGGACAACGCCATCTTCGAGCCCTACATGAGCGCCGGCTACGAGCTCTTCACCTGGAATAACGGCGTTAAGAACAAGGTGTACAACCTCACCGACAACCTGAACTGGACGCTCGGCAACCACCGCCTGATGGCCGGCATCAGCTACGAGCATCAGTTTGCCAACAACGCCTACATGCGTAACGGCACAGGCTACTACCGCTACTATTCGGTAGACGACTTCCTGAACGACCGCACTCCCCAGGGCTTCGCTCTGACATACGGCTGGAACGGCGAAAAGAACCCCAACGCACAGGTGACCTTCAACCAGCTGGGTTTCTACCTCCAGGACGAATGGAACATCGCCAAGAACTTCAAGCTGACCTACGGCATACGTCTCGACGACCTCTTCTTCGACAACAGCGACCTGGCCCGCAATCAGGCCATCTACGCCCTTGACTTCGGCGGCCAGCACGTCGACACCGGCAAGTGGCCGTCGTCGCGCCTCCAGGTATCGCCCCGCGTAGGCTTCAACTGGGATCCCTTCAAGAACGGCAGCCTCCGCTTCCGCGGCGGCACAGGTATCTTCACCGGCCGTCTGCCCCTGGTATTCTTCACCAATATGCCCACCAATGCCGGCATGGTGCAGAATTCCGTAACCTACAGTGCCGGCAATGCCGGAGACGACAAAGTGCTCGCCAAATTCAACGGCGGCATGATCACCGACGTGAACCAGATGATAAGCACTCTCGGCCTGCCCACGCAGCTCGCCGAGGACAAGCATGTGGCCGGTAGCAAGATCAGCGGCGTGAATGACGACTTCCACATGCCTCAGGTATGGAAGAGCAGCCTGGCCGTAGACTGGCAGGTGCCCGTGAAGTTCCCCTTTACGGTGACCGGTGAGTTTATGTACACGCGCCATATCAACGCAGTGACTCTGCGCAACATCAACATCAAGCCCACGGACGAATGGGTATACCAGGACGGTACCCAGGGCCCGCAGCGCTTCGCCGGTCCCGACAACCGCCTCATCTATCCCAACAAGGTTGAAATTGTAAACGACAAGGAAACGATAACTCCGCTGTTCAACTACGTCAACGGCAAGAACGCCGTGATGATGGGCAACACCCACAAGGGCCACGGCTGGACCGCCAACCTGACCATGAACGCCCGTCCTATCGACAACCTCGGCCTCATGTTCGCCTACACGCACACCGAGAGCAAGGAGGTCAGCGGTCTGCCCGGCAACGACCCCGTGAGCACCTGGCAGGGCAACATCACTGTTGACGGCCCGAACTACTGCACCGTGCAGCGTTCGCGCTACGTCATCCCCGACCGCCTCATCGCAAGCGCCACATGGACTATCCCCTTCAAGTACAAGGGCCTGACACGCAACACCAACCTGAGCCTCTTCTACACGGGCTACAGCGCCAACGGCTACAGCTTCTGCTACAGCAACGACATGAACGGCGACGGCATCAACAACGACCTGATCTACATCCCCGCCAAGGGCGAGAACCTCAACTTCAAGAATCCTGAGGACGCTACCGCTTTCGAGGCATTCATCCAGCAGGACAAGTACCTCAGCAGCCACCGCGGCCAGTATGCCGAGAGCTACGCCGCACGCGCTCCCTGGGTACATCAGTTCGACTTCCGCCTGATGGAGGAGTTCGAGTTCAACATCGGCAAGACCAAGCATGCCATCCAGCTGAGCTTCGACATCATGAACATCGGCAACCTGCTGAACAGCAGCTGGGGTGTGCCCAAGGTTCCGCAGCAGGCTTCCAACGACCTGCGCGTGCTCAAGTATGAGGGCATGGACGCCAACAAGCAGCCCGTTTACTCGATGCTGAAGAACGCCAATGGCGAGTACTACTCGAAGACCTACGACTTCAGCTACAACAACAGCTACTGCTGGCAGATGCAGATAGGTGTGAAGTACATCTTCAAGTAAACCGAATCCGACTCCCATAAATACAGGAGGCAGGCCCTGGACGGCGGGACCTGCCTCTTGTGCGTTGTTATAGGTCAATTTCGAACGTAATCGGCACAGACTGACCGCTACCGAAATCTGTCAGAATTTCGGCGGCTATGACCCGCGGCAGGAGCGAACGGCTGATGAGGAAATAGTCGATGCGGTTGCCCGTGCGGAGATGACGCCATGCGCCGTAGTAGGTGGGCTTTTTCTCTGTAGGATGTATCATGCGGTAAGGGTCCGCAAGGTCGCACCCGGAAATCAGCGAGTTGAAATTGTCACGCTCCCACCGTGTGAAATTGGGTCTTGTGGATTCAAGTCGACGTTCACAGGTGTCGTATTCAGTGTGGACAACATTCATGTCGCCGCAGATAATGACGGGAAGTTTGCGTGAAAGGCCTCTGACGAAAGAACGATAGGCGTCGTCCCAACGGCGGCGGAACTCTACGGCGCCGTCAAGCTTTTGGTTGGCAAAGGGAACATAAGTGTTCAGCAACGCGAAGGTGCCACAATCAAATGCCTGGAGATGGCCTCCCAGACTTAGGTCTCGTGTCTCGATGCGGCTGGGCGTGATGCCGAACTCCTGACTGACGTACACGGCGACTCCACCCCAATCGCCGCGGTCGAGAGGCGCGAGGAGCAGCCGGTAGCCGTCCACCGCAAGGCTGTCGCTGTCCTCATGGCTCCTGACTTTTTGCAGGCAAAGAAAGTCAGGCGAATAATCGGCGGCGAGTCGCTTTACCTCGTCGAAACGCCGGGCAATTCCGTTTATGTTCCAGCTGATAAAAAGCATGCCAAAACATGAGACGACGCATGTCGGAGCTATATCGTCATCAGAAATGTCATTGAATCGCGGTTGCAATAGTCGTTGAAGAACCGGATATTTTTCTGAAATAATTTCCTGCCGGCCTCGGCCGAGATTACCGAGTTCAGTGCGGCATCGGGAATCAGTTTTTTATTGATGATGTATTCGCGCATCTCAGGTGAGGACAGGGAATGGTCGAATATGAGCGATATACCGTCCTGCGCAGCATCTTCTTTGTCGTAATAAGGATTGTCTTTGATTTTGATGCAGCCGGCCCAGCCGGGTAGAATTGACACTGTTCCGTCGGTGTTGAGGAAGTATATCAGGTTGCCTGCATCACGGATATCGGCAAGCATTTTGGGGTCGCCTTTGAATTCGGGTGGATTATCGCCAAAGAGCATTTTCGCATATTCCTCGTATGAACCGCACACACCTATGCGCTGTTTGCCGAACGCTTTCAGATTATATTTGTAAGCTTCCTTTTGTTCCAGCGTTTTCTTGCTGTGTGCTTTGCGGTAATCCTCATATACCTCCGGCGGCAAAGCGGGCAGTCCGATGCCGTTCATCATCCACACGCCGCCAATCCGCACGAGCGACAGCAGGGCGGATTGTCCGGGGACCGCTTCAGCAGGGAACCTCTCGCCCGGAAATGTCTCGGCCGAAAGAGTGAACCTTTTGCCGCTGACGTCCTCCATGACAAGTTCGTTGTCGCCTACCGTCTCGTATCTGTAATATGAATACGGACGCGATTTCAGTGCCGCAAGGATGGGCAGATATTTCTCCTCCTCGGGTTCGTGATACAGGTCGACTATCTCGGCGAGCCATTCATAAGCCGGAATGGCCAATGGACCTATCAGGGCGTTCATGGGTACGAATGACTCAATGGCATAGGTTTCTGCACCCTTGTCCATATTGTCCACGGATTCGAATATATGTCTTATGAAATCTTTGAATTCGTCCGTTGTCTTCTTCCGGTCGATGATACGTGTCAGGTAGCAGCGATCGCTCAGCCATGAGCACAGATTGCGGATCTGATAGAACAGGGGTATCCCCAATTCCTCTTCCGGCATGAGCATGGGCCGTGCCGGCGTTTCGGGTGCCTCTTCATAGGCTTTTTCAAGATCTGGCATAAGTGCCATTGCCAGCATGTGGAGCCCGGGATTGTTGGGATTGATTACTATATCCGGCTCTGCATCGTTGGCTACATACCAAAGCAGGAACAGCACTGCGTGAAACGACGGTTTTTCGTCGTCGTAGGGGAAAATTGAGCCCTGCTCCCGGATATTATAGAAGGGCAAGGTATCCCCGTATTTCTTCTTGTACAGCGACGTGAATGCAGCCCAAATCCCCGAGCCCGCTACAAGATCTTCCACGTAACAGGCGAGAGTGACGGCCATACGCTTGTTTGTCTCACGGGAGGAACCGGACTTTGCAGAAAAGATTTTCCGGATAATAGGATAAATCTTGTTGGCAAGACCCACGTAAAACATGTCGCTGGGCAATTGCGCGGCATTAAAGTGGGTGGCGCAGAACTCGAGGCGCGTGATTCTATCTGAAGCTGATGTCGGTTTTGTTCTTTTGGGTGCGGACATAGTCGTGAGGCATTTTGAAGACAAATATAGCGGCTTTTCAATTGCCATACAAGTTTTTTTTGCAATATTGCTGCGTTTTTGCTGGGGAGAGGTATCGGGGATGGTGTCGTTGTTCTTCCGGTGCGGCTTGCAGGCATGAAACAATGTCAATCGACCGGCATAGGGCGCCAGCCGGCAGCGGCAAGCATCTGCGCCACGACTACGGCGTTGTTGTGTTCTCTGTCGTGGGAGGAATACAGTAATGTCACTTTTGGTTTATCGGCAATTGTCTTAAGCAGGGCGTCAAATGCGGGATTGGCGTCGAGTTCGGCCTTGTAGCGCCGGACAAATTCCGGCCAAAGGCTGCCCGGTGAGGAGTGAAACCATTCACGGAGTTTGGTCGAGGGCGCTATGTCTTTGTCCCAAAAGTCGTAATGAAATGTTTCGTGCGAAAGTCCGCGCGGCCATAGCCGGTCGATGTAAATGCGGAATCCATCGTCGGCAGATGGTGCGTCATATGCGCGTTTAATGTCGAATGTATGTGTCATGGCATTGTTTACTTTTCTGCAAAAACGCTGCTGACGCGACATAAGTTCAGGCGCAGGCAAAACCGGCTCTCAAAAGGTACTGTCAGAGCCGGCTCTGACAGAATGGCAGCATCATATCTTCACAAGTACGATGGCGGCGTCGGCAAAGCCTGCGCCTGCATCGTATAGATCACGCATCAGCGGCCATATCTGAAGAGGTACGCTTGCCATTTTGATGCGCAGCACACACTGCACTTCTACATCACCCTCCTCGTTTACCTGTGCGTTGACATTGAACACACCCAAAGGATTGCTCACATTGCGCTTGAAATCGTCGAGTGATGTAGGGTCTACCTTATAACCTTTCGGCACTTTGAATGTTATCAGGTGTGTATTCTGGAACGCGGTGGGGAGCATTGCGTCAAGAAGTCTCTCGCGCTCGCTGCCGTCCAGCTTCTCCACATGTCCGGCCAAGCGTCCGAGAGTCACGGATATGTCGTCTCCAAGGTCTTCGACCAGGCCGCTGAAGCGTCCGGTGGTCTTGTATGCCATCACATCACGGCCGGGCAGGAAGCCCCGTTCGCTGACGGCATATTCAATCAGACTATCAGGTCTGGCGCCTGTCACAGCGGCGCATTCTTCCATCAGAGCCTCGCGCAACTCGTTCTCTCGGGCCTTGTATGCTTCGTCACGTATGCTTCGGCATAAGGCTTCTTTGGGGCTTGGACCGGTCGGGGCAAAGATTATTACCGGGATTGTCGGAGGCATCATGCTGAATTATCCGGAGGTTTCATGCTGCGGATCGTTCAAGCAAGCCGAAAGGTGGTATCTGAGAAGTCGTAAGGCTATTTCTGAGATTTGGCTTTGCTTATTGTCACGAGCCAGACACCGGAGAATATCAGCACTATGGCAAGGGCTTTGACGGGCGTGAACACGTCAAGGCCGAGACACACGCCCGTGATCGTGGCCACAATGGGCTGCACATAGTTGTACATGCCCACCAGCGTGGGGCGCAGCTGCTTCTGGCCGATCATTATGCAGATATAGGCGAGGAAGGTGGCGCATACCACCACATAGGCGATACCGCCCCATTCCAGTGTGGAGACGGCTTGCCAGTCGGTAGCTCCGAGCCATTGTATGCTTGCCGGGAGCGCCACAATTGCGGCCGACAGGAACATCCATTTCATCAGCGTCACGAGGTTGTACTTCCGTATGAAATTGCGGTATAGCGTCAGATACAGCGCATAGCACAGCTGCGCAGCCAGTACTATCACGTCGCCCAAGGCCGGATTGGAGCCGCGCACCCCGCCGCTGCTGCCCGCTATCAGGATAATGGCGCCGGCGGCTCCCAGCACTATGCCGCCAGCTTTCTTCGGAGTGATGGGTTCGCGGAGGATGAGCCATGCAAGCAGCATCACCCACATCGGTATCGTTGTGGTGACAAGCGAGGCCTCGCCAGGCGAAGTCAGGCTTACGCCCACTATGAAGAATCCCTGATTGAAAAGCACGCCGAGCATTCCGGCGCCTGCGAGACGGAGAACGTCGCCCAGAGGCACATGTTCTCGGGGCAGAAACAAGGATGTGAGCCAGAAAAGGACGGCGGCGCCCGCCACCCTGAAATCAACCATAACGATCGGGGCCACTACACCGGCGGCAAAAACCATCTTTGCGACCGGCGACATAAGTCCCCACATCACGTTGGCACCCAACATGGCGAGGTGCCCCTTGGCCTTATTCGTTTCCATAAACTATAGCTATTTTTCAGCTGCAAAATTACAAAAAAACCATCGTAATATCGCCTTCGAGCGTCCCCGGGTAAGTAGCCTTGCTTCTTGAGGTAAAGGCACGTTGCACGGTTCAGAGTCTGGACAATAGCTCCAGCCTGTCATGGCATCCATCTTTGAGAATACAAACAGCTTCTTGCCTAGGTCTTTGAGCGAATGCCCGATGTGATAGACCACCTCGTCGATAATCAGGAAACGGTCGTGACCCTTGTTGCAGGGGTGTAATGTCACGCCCGGATTCCATTTAGATAGTTGCACAAGCACCGAATCATCAACACAGCTGTCGATAACGGCGATTCTGCTATTGTCTTTGTGAATTAGACCGGCGACAAAGGCGTAAACGTCAAAAGTCTGACCGTCGAAGAGATGCCTTCCTTCGGTTGGATAGAACTTCTGACAAAGGAATCGAATATTGTTTTACATATGGTGTGCGGTTTCCGGAGTGAATTTCTTACGGGCCATAGCCTGAAGATTCTCGGTTGTGTCGCATTCATCCATTATTTCAACGCCGAGCATAGCCTCGATTACATCTTCCATGGTCACGATACCGCGCATACAGCCGTATTCATCGGTTATTACTGAAATATGCTCTTTCTCTTGCAGCATTCTCTGCCATATGTCTGAGACTTTTGCGTCTTCCATAAAGAATAGAATCGGGCGTACTATGTCCTTCAGTTGCATGGAAAACTTATCCTGCGTAAGCATTTCAAGCACATTCGCTCTGCGTACGTAACCGATGATGAATTCACGGCCTGTTTCAAAAACAGGAATGCGAGAGAAGGGCGCAAGAGCCTTGTTATCGTAAAACTCTTTCATAGTAGTGCCGGTCGAAACAGAGGAAACGACTACATAAGGAGTCATTATGTCCTCTGCTTTCACATTAGAGAGTTTCAAAAAACTCTGTATGACTTTGTTCTCTGCGTCTTCAATAACTCCTTCGTCAGTACCTACATTTACCATTGCCGCCACTTCCTCGCGGCTTACAGTCAAGGGTTGTATTTTGGGTGATACGCAACGGGTCAGCAATTCCGAGAGCCACACCAGTGGATATGCTATGCCTATCAGGGCTTTGATAATCTTTGCCGATGGCATGGCGAGAGTACGCCAATAGGATGCGCCTATTGTCTTGGGTATGATTTCCGACAGTACAAGAATAAGCAGTGTAAGAATGGCGGATATAATACCAAAATAGGCTTCCCCGAATACTTTGACCGATTCCGATCCTACGCCGGCTGCGCCTATGGTATGTGCTACAGTATTGAGCGTCAGGATTGCTGCGACAGGGCGGTCAATATTCGTTTTGTACTTCATTAGCAAAGGCGCAGCCTTCACTCCCTGGCTTTCTTTCATCGAAATGAACGATACGGGTGTGGACAGCAATACGGCTTCAAGCACGGAGCAAAGAAAGGATACTCCAAGAGCTCCCAAAAGATATAATAATATGAGTGTCATGAATGGATGTATAAGTTAATACTGCCGAAGGCATACAGAGATACCTTCGGTTGATGTGTGAGGATGGGGTCAACTTATACCTGATTATTCACGGAAGACGCAGTTGAGAATTCTTGCAGGCAGATGAATAATGTGTTTTTGTATTTTTACAGATACACACTCATGGTGCCTCACAAAATCTGATGCCGGCAATAATTTTGGCTGTTTCTCAGTAACTTGCGACTGAGACAGACTATCGACTGCAATACAACACTCAATCTTTGTCTCTGATTCATACTCAGGAATATCACTGCAAGCACCCTGAATAGGAAAAAGAAACAAAGTCGCTATTAGACATGATATTATCGCAATGGCTCGTGTCATAGAGTCTTCGTTCTATATTTATAACGTGATTTAACGATTTTTGTTGTCGATTCCATTACAATAGCGTAAGAGAATACATTTTTAGTTGATTTTGCGGTAAAAGTATACAAGAAGTGATTGACAAGTTTATCTTGTTGCTTGTCAATCGCCGGTATGGCAGAAACAAAGCCTTATTGACTAATGACGAAACATAAGAACTGTCTGCATTAGATCTGTATATGATTCCAATAGGTAAATATTTGTATGCCAGATGCATGTGATTTTATTTATCGCAAATTTGGATAAATTGCGATAAATTGATATATTTGCATCAAAATTTGTTATTATGATTGAGCAACCCCCTCATACTACGACTGTTCCGATAGACACTTCTAATGATTCGGAAGAATTGAAGAATCTTATTTCTTCAATCAACAGCAGATACCTGTATTGGAGTGATGTCAAATATCGTATGCCTTCAGGTATGACTGATATTGAATTATGGTGCAAAGTTAAATCAGTGAGAAATCTAACAGATGTTAAGATCTGGGCTCAAAATAATATTCATTTCTCTCTGACAAATAAAATGCAGAGGCTGTGCCACGAGTTTGATATGAATTTTGGCGGTTCATGGGGCGCTTCCAAGATTTTCCCGGACGATAGGACCACACAGGAATTATATCTTATCAGTTCTATTATGGAGGAGGCTATTGCCTCAAGCCAAATGGAGGGTGCTGCAACAACACGTGAGGCTGCAAAGGAGATGCTCCGTAAAAAGATCTCTCCCAAAGATAAAAGTCAGCGCATGATTTTAAATAACTATAATACGATTAATTTCATTAGAGACCATGCAAAAGAATCGTTGACCCCTGCATTTATAATGCAAATCCATGGAATGATGACTGAAAACGCGCTTGACATTCCAGATGCAGCCGGTCGTCTGAGACGAGATGATGAAAATATTGTGGTTGGCAATGGTATAACAGGCGAAATCGTACATACACCACCATCCGCAGAGTGCCTGAGCGAGTTCTTGAACAAATTATGCGCCTTTTTCAATGATGATGATTCTGAGATTTTCATTCATCCAATAATTAAAGCTATAACAATACACTTCCTCGTAGGATATTACCACCCTTTTGCTGATGGGAATGGCCGTACCGCAAGAGCCTTGTTTTATTGGTATATGATGAAATCAAATTATTGGCTCGTGCAGTATTTATCTATATCCCGCATTATTAAGGGCTCCAAGAAATCTTATGAGAAAGCATTTCTCTATTCTGAAGCAGATGGCAATGATATAGGGTATTTCGTACAATATAATTTGGATGTACTCCTCAAATCTTTTGATGCACTGAGCAGATATATCAAACGTAAAAATAACGAGAGAAAGAAATCTGAGAAACTTTTGCATCTTGGCAACATTACAGCACGTCAGGCTGAAATTTTGAGTCTGTGTATAGAAAATTCTGATATCGTGCTTGTCTCAACTGATATTGTAGGCAAATTTGGGGTGACACACAATACTGCGAAATCAGACTTAAGAAACCTTACCCAAAAAGGTTACCTGAGTGAAATCAGCTTGAACGGCAGAACAAAAGGTTATATCCGTTCTTCCAAATTCGAAGAGATGGTGAGTAAAATAAGATAGAGCGTTATCGCAATTTATCTCAATTTGTCGCAAATTGAGATAAATTGCAATGCAACTTGGTGCAATAAAGCAATATATCAGCGCAAAGGGATTTCTGTATTCAATAGATTATATTGAGAACTAAAAGTTCTTCGGCAAGAAACCACATTGTTAATTGAGGGCATAAAACCTTACTGACGATTTGGTGTCTTGAAACATCACCTTGAATATTCGCTATGAAGAAACAACTATCCAGATATTGTGAGATATAGTTGTCCGGAGAACTCATTACCATATACACAAATCATATTGAAGCCGTCGTAATTTAGCCAAACAAATATAAATATTCTTGCTGGAAGAGGAATATTTGCCAAACAAACCACGCCATTTCGAGCTATAAAATGCCAATGGCTAAACAAATTGCACTTTGCTTAGCCATTGATTATTAGAGGCTTGTGTTGAAAATTCCGCTTAATACTCGTCTTCGTTGAAGAGGAAGTCTTCTTTGGAGGGGTAGTCGGGCCAGATGTCTTCGATGGATTCGTAGGTGTCGCCTTCGTCTTCGATTTCCTGAAGGTTCTCGATTACTTCGAGGGGTGCGCCGGAGCGCATGGCGTAGTCTATGAGTTCGTCCTTGGTTGCGGGCCAGGGTGCGTCTTCGAGTTTTGATGCAAGTTCAAGAGTCCAGTACATGAGTGTATGGTGTTTATGCGGTTAGATTTTATAAAGTGCGCAAAGATAAGAAATTTATCTATATGAACGCACTTTGCGGCGATTTATTTAGTGTCGTCGCGTTTTTTTGCATCGTTGTGTACTTTTATCACGAAGATAACGAGGGAGCAGAGGGCGGTGATGAGGTTGGTGATGACAAGGGGGATGTTGGAGGTGAGGGCACCCTGCACGATGAAGAATATGCTGCCGAGGCCCATCATGCAGAAGGTGCTGAGGGCTATGCCTTCGGTGTCGCGTGTGCGGATGGTGACGATGGCCTGGGGCAGGTAGCCGAATACCATGCAGATGCATGCGAGGTAGCCTATGATGGTGGTGAAGATTTCCATATGCGTTTTTTATGGGTTAAAGCGCCTCTTGCCTTTTCGGGGCAGGAGGCGCTTGTGCTTGTTTGGTTATGAGGAGGTGTGTTTATTTGTTGTTCTCAAGGGTGCAGATGCTGACGCGGTTCCAGCTTTCCTCTTCAAACATGTTGCCGATGCCTTCGCCTTTGGCCTCGATGCGGTCGGCCGGAATCTTGTAGCCGTTGACGAGGGCTTTCTTTACGCTTTCAGCGCGGGCCTGAGCGAGCTTGATGTTGAAGTCGAGGTTACCGTCCTTTGATGCGTAGCCACGGATGATGACCTTGCTGTCGGGATGGTTCTTCATGTAGGATGCGATCATCTCTACGTTGGGCTGCTGGTCACGGGTGATGACGGAGCTGCCTATGCGGAAGAAGATGTAGCGCACGCTGCTGAGCTGGTTGTTGACTTCTTTGATTACCTCGGGTTTCTTGTTGAGGCATTCCTGAAGCTGTGCGGCGAGTTCGGCGTTCTGTGCCTCTACGGCCGCTGTGGCTGCCAGGCTGGCGTCGAGGGCTCCGCGGAGTTCGTTGACCTGACCGTTGAGGGCGTCGATTTCATCCTGATTGTAGGGACGTACTACCTGGAAGCCGGGGCCGAAGTTGTAGGTGAGGCCTGCCAGAATCTGGAAGGTGGCGCGGTTGGCGTTGTAGCTGCATCCGTTCTCGCCGTTGTTCATGTTCCAGACGATTGCTGGCTTGATGCCGAGGGTGACCTGACGGCTAAGGTTGAAGTTGAAGTTGAGGCCGGCTTTCGAAGCGAAGTAGTTGTCGTCGTTGCCGTTGGCTTTGTTGACGTAGTTGTGGCCCCATCCTGCGCCGAGCACGGCTTCTACGGTGAAGGCGCGGTCGGGATCGTACTGCCCGAAGAGGTTGGCGAGGTCTACGGCGCCGTAGATGCCTACGTAGCTGTTGTCGATGGCTGTGGAGCTGTGGGTGCGTCCTTTCCAGCTGGATGTGTTGACGGCGGCGAGGCCTTCGGCGCCGATGGCGAATGCCGGTGTGATCTGCTTCTGCAGGTGCATGCCGAATGCTCCGCGCATATCGCCGAAGAATGCGTGATGGGTGAGGGGGGTTACGGCGCCCCCGTCAAGGCCTATCGACCAGTTGTCAAAAAATTTAGGCTGCTCATAGGCTTCTGCCGATGCTGTCAGAGCACCCAGTGCGATGACAGCCGTGAGGAGTGTTTTTTTCATCTCTTTGGTGTGTTGAATCGTTTTGAATACGCTGCAAAGTTATTGGTTTTGCCGGATTCTGATTATGATTTTTAATTAAATTTACTTAATTGAACGCCGGACTGTGCTTTTTTCGGCGTTTGACAATAAAACGAACAGAGCGAACGAAATGTTCGCTCTGCCGGTTTGTGGGGTGGTGAAATTAACGTTCTTAGAACTCGGCGTTGTTCGGTGTGCGCGGGAAGGGTATGACGTCGCGGATGTTGGTCATGCCGGTCACGAACAGCACGAGGCGCTCGAATCCGAGGCCGAAGCCACTGTGGGGCACCGTGCCGAAGCGGCGTGTGTCGAGATACCACCACATGTCCTTCATGGGTATGTGGAGCTCCTCGATGCGCTGCTGCAGCTTGTCGTAGTCGGCTTCGCGCTCGCTGCCGCCGATGATTTCGCCGATGGCCGGGAACAGCACGTCCATGGCGCGCACGGTGCGGCCGTCGGGGTTCTGCTTCATGTAGAAGGCCTTGATTTCTTTGGGATAGTCGGTGAGGATGACGGGCTTGTGGAAGTGTTCCTCCACGAGGTAGCGTTCATGCTCGCTCTGCAGGTCGGTGCCCCAGTCCACGGGGAACTCGAAGCGGCGTCCGCTGGCCTTGAGTATCTCCACGCCTTCGGTGTATGTGAGCCGTACGAAGTCTTCCTTCAGTACGCCCTCCAGGCGCTCCACCAGGCCCTTGTCGTAGTGCTCGGCCAGGAACTCGATGTCGTCGCGGCAGTGGTCGAGGGCATAGCGTATGCAGTATTTCACGAACTGCTCGGCCAGGTCCATGTTGTCGGTGATGTCGTAGAAGGCCATTTCGGGCTCTATCATCCAGAACTCCGAGAGGTGGCGCGGAGTGTTGGAGTTTTCGGCGCGGAAGGTGGGGCCGAAGGTGTAGATGGCGCCGAGTGCCGTCGCGCCGAGCTCGCCTTCGAGCTGACCGCTGACGGTGAGCGCCGTAGGCTTGCCGAAGAAGTCGCACGAGTAGTCCACCTTGCCTTCCTCCGTCAGGGGGAGCTTGTCAAGCGGCAGCGTCGTGACCTGGAACATGGCGCCGGCGCCTTCGCAGTCGCTGGCCGTGATGAGGGGCGTGTTCAGGTAGAAGAATCCGCGCTCCTGGAAGAAGCGGTGGATGGCATAGGCCAGGGTTGAACGTATGCGCAGCACTGCGCCGAAAGTGTTGGTGCGCGGGCGCAGGTGGGCTTTCTCACGCAGGAATTCCAGCGTGTGGCCTTTTTTCTGGAGGGGATAGGTCTCGTCGGCGCCGCCGAACACCTCCAGTGTCTCGGCCTGCACCTCCACGCTCTGGCCTTTGCCCTGACTCTCGACGAGGCGGCCGTGCACGTGGATTGAGGAACCCGTGGTGACGGCTTTCAGCTGCTCGTCGGTGAAGCGGTTCATGTCGAACACTACCTGCAGGTTGTGGATTGTGGAGCCGTCGTTGAGGGCTACAAACTGCACGTATTTGTTGCCTCGGCGGGTGCGCACCCAGCCCATGACGTCGATTTCGGTGTCAAGGGCCGGGGCGGCGAAAATATCTGCTATTTTTGTGCGTTTCATTATATTTATGTGATGTGACGGTTATTCAAACGAACCCATCTTGAGGAAGTTGACTTCCTCCTGGGTGAGGTAGCGCCAGCGGCCGCGCGGCAGGTTCTTCTTGGTGAGGCCCGCGAAGTACACGCGGTCGAGCTTGGTGACGTGGTAGCCGAGGCTCTCGAAGATGCGGCGCACGATGCGGTTGCGCCCGCTGTGTATCTCTATGCCGGCCTGGTTGCGGTCGGTCTCCGTGGCGTAGCTGATGGCGTCGGCGTGTATGGGGCCGTCCTCCAGCTCTATGCCGTCGGCAATGCGCTGCATGTCGTCCTCGGTGATGTCCTTGTCGCACCATACGTGATAAATTTTCTTCTTCACGTATTTGGGGTGGGTGAGCTTCGAGGCCAGGTCGCCGTCGTTGGTGAGCAGCAGCACGCCGGTAGTGTTGCGGTCGAGGCGTCCTACGGGGTAGATGCGTTCGTCGCAGGCGCCCTTCACGAGGTCCATCACCGTGGTGCGGCCGTTGGGGTCGTCGCTTGTGGTCACGCAGTCCTTGGGCTTGTTCAGCAGAATGTAGCACTTGCTCTCCAGCGTCACCACCTTGTCGTCGTATTCCACCACGTCCTTGGCAGTGATCTTGGTGCCGAGCTCAGTCACGACATTTCCGTTCACCTTGACGAGGCCCTGCTGGATGAACTCGTCGGCCTCGCGGCGCGAGCATATGCCGGCGTTGCTCATGTATTTGTTCAGGCGTATCTCCTCGTTGGGGTCGGGCAGCGGCTGCTCGTATTCAATGCGCTTGGGGCGCGGCGTGAAGCTCTTGCCGCGGGCCGGGAAGCCTCCGTTGTTCTGCCCCGGACGCCTCTGGCGGTTGGCGTTGTAGCCGCCCTGACGGGGCTGATAACCCTCCTGACGCGACTGGTAGCCGCCCTGGCGGTTGGGGTTGTAGCCGCCTTCGCGTCGGGGCTGGTAGCCGCCGTCCTGACGTGGCTGATAGCCACCCTCGCGGCGCGGCTGATAATTGTTCTGCCTCGGCTGGTAGCCTCCTTCGCGGCGTGGATAGGTCTGGCGTCGCGGCTGGTAGCCGCCGTTGTCCTGACCCTCCTCGCGGGCTGCGCCTTCCTCATCGCGCGGTGCGGGAGCCGGGCGGTTGTAGTCGTAGTTGCGGCGCGGGTACTGGTTCTGGTAGTTTCCGGCGCGGCGCGGGTAAGTTCCCTGATTGCCGTCGTTGTTGTATCGGTTGTTGTAGCGTGGCTGGTAGCCTCCCTGGCGCTCGTTGTCGCCTCCGTTGTCGTCGTGGCGGTTGTAGGGTGTGCGCCTCGGGTATGTGTTCGAGTAATCGCGGCGTGCGGGCGCGTCGGCGTCGTTCTCGCCGTCGGCGGCCGGACGTCGGTTATAGCTGTTGTAGCCGCTGTAGCGGGCCTGGCGGCCGGATGCCTCCGCAGCCGGATGCGCGCCGATGCGCGGGCGTTTGGGCTTCTTTTCGCTTTGTTCGTTGTTCAGGTTCTCGTTTTCCATAATTCAGCTGAAAGGGATGGGATTTTTTGTTTGGATGAGATGTTTGTTGGTTTTGTAGCTTGTGCGTGCAAGGCGGATTTTCCTCACGGTGGGCCTGTGCCGTCTGTCTGATTGTGTCTTATGTTCTGTTTTCTTCGATGTATTTCTGTTGAAAGTTTGGCTTGATATTGTGTTGGTCGTATCTTTGCAAAAAGCCGGCATTTGGATAACCGCTGCAAAGATAGTCATTTTTTTCTTCAAAGACAAAAGCTTCGGCTATCTTTATAAGACTGAAATCACGCGAAATGTTCACAATAGCGGAAATTTGGCTAACTTTGCGCTATGGATGCAGTGAAAAAACTTTCGCTTCGTTTTTATGCGCCTGTCGCCGGTGCGCCGTTGCTGTTCGCGCTTGTGATGCTGTGCTGTGCGGCGGCGCCGGCGGTGTCGGTACTGTGTGGCGGCCGTCAGCTGCACTTTCTGCTTTATGCCCTGCTTCAGGGCGCGGCGTGGGGATGGCTTGCCTGTGCTTTCGCGGGGCGCCGTGGCGGCTTGCGTGCCGCGGTGGGCGGTGTGTTCATGCTCGCGGCTATGACCGAGGTTGTGCATTTCGCGCTTCTGCGGCACTGCATCGACGCCGACAGCGTGCGCCTTGTGCTGAACACCGATGCAGGTGAGGCGCGCGGCTTCTTCCGTCAGTTCTTCGGCCCGCTGCAGTGGCTGGCACTCGCCGCAGGCATTGCCTTGATAGCCTCGGCGGTATGGGCGCTGTGGCGTTCGCGCCTGAGGTTGCCCGGCCGTTCGGCGGTCGTGGCGGCGTTGCTTCTGGCTGCCGTCTGCAGCGGATGTGCTGGTATGGCGCGGATGCTGACGGTGCTCGGTGCGCGCAGCTACGAGCAGCTTGTGGTGTGGCAGTCGCAGGGCAGCGACAATCCCGAGCTGTGCCACGGCCGGCGAGTGGCCTACACCGACCCGATTGTCAAGGCTGTCTGCATAGCCCGCACCCTCACTCTCGAGCAACGCAATTTCCGGCGGTGGAGCCATCTTCAGGAGCAGCTGTACGCCCGCCGCGACCTTGTCGCCCCGCATCAGTCCGTTCCCGACAGCCTCCGGCTGGTGGTCGTCATAGGTGAGTCCTTCATACGCAGCCATTCCTCGCTGTATGGCTACGGACTGCCGGTGAATCCGCGGCTGGAGCAGGAGGCGCGCGACAGCGCACTGACCGTGTTCACCGACGCCGTGGCGCCGGCCAACTTTACCGTCCTCTCTCTGAGCAATGTGCTGTGCCTCAATTCCGTGTCGCACGGCGAAAACTGGTGGGAGAGCCCGTATTTCCCGTTGCTGTTCCGCCGCGCGGGCTGGGACGTGGAACTTTTCACAAACCAGTATTCGCCCGACGCTGACGTCGACCTCGGCAGCATGCTCTTCGACCCGCTGATGACCGACTCCGTCTACTCCCGCTACAGCTCCCGCACGTGGCGCTACGATGCCGACTTCCTTGCCGCCATGGCCGATTCGGCCACACCCCGGAGCGCTCACCCCACGCTCACCCTCTGGCATCTGCGCGGACAGCACTTTCCGCCCTCCGACCGCCTTCCCGCCTCGTCGCGCCATCCTTTCACAGCCGCCGACATTCCCGCCGACAAGCCCTGGCTCACCGAGGAGCGCCGGGCCGTCGTGGCCGACTACGCCAACGCCACGCTCTACAACGACAGCATCGTGGGCAGCATCATCGACATGTACCGCGACTCACCCGCCATCCTCTTCTATTTCTCCGACCACGGCGAGGAGATGTGGGACAGCGCGCCTTTCGGCAACCGCAACCGCCAGCAGCCCGACGATGCCGACTGGATGCGTCGCCAGCACGACGTTCCTCTGTTTGTATGGATGTCGCCCTCGCTTCGCCGCCTGCGTCCGGAGCTTGCCGCAGCTCTGCGCGAGGCCGCCGGGCGCCCCGTGGCCTTGGATCGGATAGGCCACACGCTGCTCGGCGTCGCCGGCATATGCTCGCCTTTCCGCCGCCCCGAGCTGGATGTCCTCAGTCCCGACTACCGCCCCATGCCGCGCGTCACGGCCCAGGGCTACCGTTATCCCGAGCGCCCGTAGCATCGTTTTGCAACCCGGTTGCGGCGTTCAGGCGTTATATTTGCAGTAAAATTGGAATTATGACTGATCTTCTGAATATATTCTGGACACTGCTCTGCGAGATGGCGCCATACCTGCTGCTTGGCTTCGGCATCGCCGGAGTGCTTCACGCTTTCGTGCCCGCGCACGTTTACAAATCACACCTCGCTCCCGCCACTTTCGGCTCCGTCGTCAAGGCCGCCCTTTTCGGCATTCCGCTGCCGCTGTGCTCCTGCGGAGTGGTGCCCACCGCCATGGGGCTGCGCCGCGAGGGAGCCTCTGAGGGCGCCACCGTGTCGTTCCTGATAGCCACACCGCAGACCGGCGTCGACTCCATCGCCGCCACTTACTCCATGATGGGCCTGCCTTTCGCGCTGCTGCGCCCCATGGCCGCGCTTGTGACGGCCCTCGGTGGCGGCGCAGCGGCCAATATGTTCGCCCGCCGTCGCCGCCGTCGCGGGGCCGACACCGTGCAGGGTGCCGCTGTCTGCACCCCCACGCCGCCGTCCCTCGGTGTGGCCGCACGCATCCGCCTCGCCCTGCGCTACGGCTTTGCCACCATGATGGAGGACATAGGCCGCTGGCTGCTGCTCGGTCTGGTGCTCGCCGCGCTGATTACGGCTTTCGTTCCGGCCGATTTCCTTGGCGCGCTTGCCGGACGCCCGCTGCTGAGCATGCTGCTCGTGCTGGCGCTCAGTGTGCCCATGTATGTGTGCGCCACGGGTTCCATTCCCATCGCCGTCGCGCTCATGCTCAAGGGCCTTACCCCCGGCGCCGCCCTTGTGCTGCTGATGGCCGGACCTGCCACCAACGCCGCCTCCCTCGTCGTGGTGCAGAAAGCCCTCGGACGCCGGGTGCAGGCGTTCTACGTCGGCGCCATACTCGTCGGCGCCGTGGCGTTCGGGCTGCTTGCCGACTATGTGCTGCCCGCCTCCTGGTTCACGCTTCCGGCCGCCAAGGCTCTTGCCTGCCATTCCGGCGGGGTGGGGCATGGCGGCGGAGTGTTCGCCACCGTCTGCGGCGTGGTCCTCTCCGTGCTTCTGCTGCGTGCCTTCGTGGTACGCATGGGCTGGGCCGGCACGCACAGGCATGACGCCTGCTGCGCCGATGAATGTGAAACAACCGTAAAACACAACGATATGACTGTATTCCACATTGAAGGCATGATGTGCAACCACTGCAGTGCCAACGTTGAGCGCGTTATAGCCGCCGTCCCCGGCGTCAGCAAGGTAAGCGTCGACCTCGCCGCAGGCACAGCCGCTGTAGATGGCGACCCCGACTCGGCAGCCGTCATAGCCGCCGTCGAGGCCGCAGGCTACGGCTGCCGGTTGTAATCTGCGCGCACCACGTACATGATGCTCCGGCCCTGTCTTGCTATGTCAGGGCCGGGCACAGCAGTAAATAATGCGGCCCTACATTTTATAATGCTGCTGAATGAAGTATGCGCAATCGCTGTCGCCCTTGTCCGCACCTTTCTTGAACCATTCGTATGCTTCCATTGTGTTGGATGCGAGGCCCAGTTTGCCGTAATAGTAGGCGCTTCCGAGATAGTAGCAGCCTGTAGTACTGCCGTTTTCGGCCGCTTTTCTCATCCATTTAAGTGCCTCGGCAAAGCGTTCGGCTTTTGATACGCCTTTGAAATAGTCTTTGTCGTAATTCAGTTCGATGCAGTGCCCGTACAGCGCCATCGCGTCAGCTACGCCTTCATTGGCTGCCTCTCTGAACAGTCGGAATGCCTCCTTGTCGTTTCTCTTGATGCTTCCGCTATAATACGAAGCGGCAAGATTGTATTTTGCAAGAGAGTTGCCCAGCGCTATGGCCTTTTTATAATATTCCGCACCAAGCTGATTGGCTTTGTTGCCGGCGGAGCCTGTGAAATAGCCGCTTTCGGCTACGAGTCCGAGGCGGTTGTAGGCGTCGCCGCATCCTTTTTCAGCACTCTGCTGCCACAGCTCCACCGCTTTCGCTTTGTCCTTGTCCACTCCGCGGCCGTAGTAATACAGACAGGCTTTGTAGAACAGCGCATAGGCGTTATCCGGGAATCTGTCGATTACCGGCAGCATAAGGCTGTAATTTTTCGATTCGTATTGTGTCTTCAGAAAATCTTCCAGCTTATCCTCTGTCACATCCGTCGTTGCGACCGCGCTTTCGGCTCCGTCCTCCTTGTTGAGTTCTACCGTGAGGTTGAAAGGCGATTTGCTTTTCAGGCGGAATGAGCCGTCCGCACCCTCGTAGCCGTCGCATGCCACCGAGTAGGTGTACTCAATTTCGGCCGGTAACGTCAGTGTGGCTTTGCCCTCCTGCAACTTAACGATTTTGCCGTTTACTATCACTATGGCGTCCGTCGGCACCACCTTGATGTTTACCTTTTGTTCCTGCGCATTTGCCGCAGCCGACAGCGCAAGCAGTATGAACAGAACGAAAAATCTCATGGCAGTATTTTTTGCAAATTTACAAAATAACACTAGTGTCTCTTAAAAAGTGTTAATCAAATTCGAGGTCAAGAGTTGGATGGCAATTTGCTATTTGGATTGGCTCT
>ERZ808035.522-NODE-522-length-32850-cov-9.455222_pt1 | contig 32850 bp, 29 predicted proteins | sample MGYA00380189_ERZ808035 | MGnify/ENA primary metagenome ERZ808035 (study PRJEB31490, sample SAMN06133407) | mouse gut metagenome | isolation source: M5_1 | host: mice | place: China: Chengdu | collected 2015-05 ...
CAGGATGGCGCAAAACGGAAACGCAACATGCGTTTCCATTTCAAATAAAACGAAATAGTTTTATTTGAAATTAGTATCAAAACACCCGAGCAACGGGCCCTTTTCCGCCGCTCTGCGCCGATTTTCCCAGCCATACACAAAGTGTGGCGGCGTACAATCACCCCGGGCGGCAAAAAGTCCCTCGCCGCTGAACACTGCGCCATTTATCAGACAAACCTGATATTTTCAAAGCCTTTTAGCGCTGTACCAGCATCCGCAGCGCCTCCAGATAGCCCTCCAGTCCATGGCCCCGGACGGTGCCGATGCAGGCGGCGCGGATGTAGGAGACGCGGCGGAACTCCTCCCGGCTGTCCGGGTCGGAGACGTGGACTTCCACCGTGGGGATTCCCACGGCCTTTACCGCGTCCAGCAGGGCTATGCTGGTGTGGGTGTAGGCGGCGGGATTGATGACGATGCCGTCCACCCCGTCAAAGCAGGCCTGCTGGATGGCGTCCACCAGCGCCCCCTCGTGGTTGGATTGGAAGAAGTCCACCTGGACGCCCAGGGCGTCCGCCTCCGCCTGAATCATGGAGGTCAAATCCCCGTAGGATGCCCTGCCGTAGATCTCCGGCTGGCGGATGCCCAGCATGTTCATATTGGGGCCGTTAATCACCAGAATTTTCACAGAAGTCCCTCCAGATCCGGCGGGCGGTCTCCTCCGCCGGGATATTGTTTTCAACGGATATGTCGGCGGCGGCCGCATACAGCGGGCGCCGGATGCGCTCCATCTCCTCCAGCTTTCCGGCCCGGGAGAGGGGCCGCCCCTCGGTGGACAGCTGGCCCAATTCCCGCCGGAGGCAGTACACCCGTCCGGTGCGGCGCATGGCAAGCCGGTTTTCCGCCCGGAGCACCGCCCCGCCGCCGGTGGCAATCACCTGCCCGTTTTTGGCGCAGACCTCCGCCAGCGCCCGGCTTTCCAACTCCCGGAAGGCCGCCTCGCCCTGCCGGGCAAAAATCTCCGGGATGGATTTGCCCGCCCTGCGGACAATCTCCTCATCCAGATCCGCCAGGGGACGGCCGGACAGACGGGCCAGCGCCCGGCCCACGGTGGTCTTGCCGCAGCCGGGCATTCCCACGAGGACGAGGTTGACCGTATCCCGCCGCAGGAGGGGCAGAATGCGCTCCGTCTCTCCGGTTGGAATCGGGCGGGAAAAAAACAGCTCCTCCGCGGCCCGGGCCTGATCCACCAGCATGGGCAGGCCTCCGGCGCGGCGGATGGGCCGTGCGCTGCCCAGCTCCGCAGCCTGGAGCAAGAGGTTGGTGCGGGTGGGATTGTAAATCACATCCGCCACCGCTGTGACGTTGGGCAGCAGCGACAGATCCACGGGCTGCTCCTCCATATCGGGCCACATGCCTGCGGGGGTGGTGTTTATCAGCACGTCCGCATCGGCATGGCGGGCCAGGTTCCGGTAGTTATCCGGGCCGTTCCGGGAGAGCACCACGGTCTTTCGGGCGCCCTCCCGCCGGGCGGCGGCCTGGGCGGTGAGAGAGGCCCCGCCGCTGCCTGCGACCAGGAGTTTTTTTCCCGCCAGGGTGATGCCGGCCCGGCGGAGCATGTACAAAAACCCGTCGATGTCGGTATTGTAGCCGTACAGCTTTCCGTCCTCCCGGCGGACCAGGGTGTTGACGCTGCCGATGGCCCTGGCGCTTTCTCCGACGACGTCGCAGAGGGCCATCACATCCCGCTTGTAGGGGATGGTGACATTCAGTCCGCCGATGTCCCTTCGGCGGAGAAAATCCGCCAGGTTCTCCGGCTCGATCTCAATCAGGCGGTAATCCTCACAGCCCAGGGCCTGGTGGATGGGTACGGACCAGCTGTGGCCCAGCTTCCGGCCAAGGAGCCCGTAGATTTTGCCCCCCATGGCTCACACTTCCGCGTAGCTGCCAAGGAACTGGAACTGGGCGCAGCTGCGCTCCATCTCCTCCAGCATGGCCAGGACGCCGGGATCCTTGACGCTGGCCTCCAGCTCCAGGAAGAAGATAAATTCAAAATCGCTGCCGGCCACCGGGCAGGATTCCAGTTTGGTCAGGTTGATATCCAGTGCCGCCAGCTTGGACAGGATGTCGTACAGTGCGCCGGGCTTGTTCTCAAAGGCGATGATGAGGCTGATGCGGTTGGCACCGGCGTAAATCACCGGATCCCTGCTGATGCAGATGAAACGGGTGTAGTTGTTGTCGCTGTCCTGGATATCGCCGTTGATGCACTCCAGGCCGTACAGTGCGGCACAGGGGTGGGAGGAGATGGCGGCGGCGCGGCGGCTGCCGCCCTCGGCCACCATTTTGGCGGCGACGGCAGTATTGTCGCAGGGAATGACTTTTACGTCCTTGAGGCCTCCCAGGAACCTGGAGCACTGGCCGATGGCCTGCTCGTGGGAGTAGATCTCCGTGACATCCTCCGGCTTTACTCCGGGCAGGGCCAGCAGCTCGTGGCGGATGCACAGCCGGGCGGAGCGGACCACGGAGAGATTGTGCTCCTGGAGCAGCTGGTATACCGCACGGACAGAGCCGTTGGAGCTGTTCTCGATGGGCAGCACGCCGAACTTGCAAAGACCCGACTCCACGGCTGCCACTACAGCCTGAAAGCTCTTGACATATACGATATTTCCCCGGGGCAGCAGGCGGTCGCAGGCCACCTGGGAGTTGGCTCCCTCCACCCCCTGGCAGGCCACCAGCCCCGTCTGGGGAAAGACCTCGCCCCCGGCGGCCAGGGAGGACTTGACTCTGGCCGCCACCTCCGTGGGGGCGGCGATCAGCTCCGCCTGCCGGGATCTGGCCAGCTCGAACAGGGTGGAGAACAGGTGGTAGGCGTACCGCTCCTTGTCCCCGGCCCGCTCCGTGACCTTGGCCAGAATCTCCCGCTCCCGCTGCTTGTTCAAAATGGGGAGGTTGTGCTCATTTTTATAGGCGGCCACCTCTTCGCTCAGGGCCATGCGCTCCAGGAAGAGGGACAGCAGCCGGTCGTCCACGGCGTCGATTTTTGTACGAATCTCAGAAAGCTCCATAATTTTCCTCCAACAGTAAGTCTAAGAGTACGGCTGCGGTAACGGCCTCCACCACCGGAACGGCCCGGTGAGCGATACAGGGGTCATGGCGGCCGTGAACGGTGAGCTCCGTGTTTTCCATTTTGGAGAGACTGACGGTTTTCTGCTGTTTTCCGATGGACGGTGTGGGCTTCACGGCCGCCCGCAGGACCAGGGGCATCCCCGTGGTGATGCCGCCCAGGATGCCGCCGGCCCGGTTGGTCTCCGTGCGGATCCGGCCGCCCTCAATAGTAAAGGGGTCGTTATTCTCCGATCCCCGCAGACGGGCGGAGGCGAAGCCGCCGCCGAATTCCACGCCCTTTACGGCGGGAATGCCGAAGAGGGCCGCCGCCAGCCGGTTTTCCACCCCGTCGAACATGGGCCCGCCCAGTCCGGCGGGAAGGCCCGTAGCGGCGCACTCAATGACGCCCCCCACGCTGTCGGCAGATTGCCGGGCCTCCAGGATCAGGGTTTGCATCCGCCTGCCGGCATCGTCGTCCAGGACGGGGAAGGGCTTACGGGCCACCGCGTCGAAGAGCTCCGCAGTGGGATGCAGGGGGAAGGGGGCGTCGTCCTCCTCTCCCACAGAGGCCAGGTGCGCCCCTACGCGGATGCCCCGCCGGGCCAGAATCTGCCCGGCGATGCCGCCGGCAATGCACAGGGGGGCCGTCAGACGGCCGGAGAAGTGCCCGCCGCCCCGCATGTCGGCCTCTCCGCCCCACTTGACCCAGGCGGTGTAGTCCGCATGCCCGGGCCGGGGCCTGTCGCGCAGCTCACTGTAGTCCGAGGAGCGCTGGCCGCTGTTTTCGATTATGGCGCACAGGGGTGCGCCGCAGGTGACGCCGTCTTCCAGGCCGGAGAGGAAGACGGGGGCGTCCGCCTCCTGCCGGGCGGTGGAAAGAGGGCTTTTGCCGGGCTTCCGCCGGTCCAGAAAGGCGTTCAGCGCCTGGAGATCAATGGGCTCCCCGGCGGGCAGGCCGTCTATCAAGACGCCGACGGCCCTGCCGTGGGACTGGCCGAAGACGCTGACACGCAGGATTTTTCCAAATTCAGAGGACACGCACATCCCCTCCCAGATTCTCATATTCCCGCCAAAAGCCGGGATAGGATTTTTTGACCGCCTCGGCCCCCCGGATGACCACCGGTCCCTGGCAGCGGGTGGCGGCAACGGCGGCCGCCATGACGATGCGGTGGTCGTTGGCCCCGTCCACAATGCCGCCGGAGAGTGCGGGGACGCCGTGGACGGTGAGGGTGTCCGGCCCCTCCTCCGCCTCGCCGCCAAGATCCGTAAGCATGTCGCACACGGTGGTCAGGCGGTCGCTCTCCTTCAGACGCAGGCGGGCCGCGCCCACAAAACGGGTGGAGCCCCGCCGCACGGCGGCCATCACCGCCAGGGGCGGCAGCAGATCCGGACAGCCGGAGAGGTCGATGGTGACATTCCCGGAGCCGGACAGCGCCCCGGCGTGAGTGACCACCACCCGGTCGCCCTGGAAGGAGCCGGTCTCCATGCCGCGGATGCGGACCGTGCTGCCCAGCACCTGGGCGGCATACCAGAAGGCGGCCTGGGACCAGTCCGCCTCCACCGCCGTGTCAAAGGGCTGGTAGACGGCGGGTGAGATATAAAATGTGTCGTTCCCCGGGGAGAACCGCACCGGGACAAAGGCCTGCTCCAGTACGCCCATGGTCATGGTGACGTAGGCGGCCGACTCCAGCGCCGTGGTGCTTACCACGGTGCTGGACCCCTCCAGCATGGGCAGGGCCAGCAGCAGCCCGGTGAAGAACTGGCTGGATACGTCCCCCGGCAGGCGGTATTCCCCCGGCGTCAGGAGGCCCTGAACGACCAGCGTCCCCTCCCGCAGGACGTAGGGGATTCCCCGCCGGTCAAAAAGGTCGAAGTAGGGCTTTTGGGGCCGCTCCATCAGCCGCCCCCGGCCGGTGAAAATACCGCCCTGCCCCGCCGTCATGGAGATGGGGATTAAAAAGCGGAGGGTGGAGCCGGATTCCCCGCAGTCAAACCGCGGCAGATCCCCATAGGGCTGGCGGATGCCGCCGATGCCGCGGATGCGCAGGCCGTCCTCTGCCGCCTCCCACTGGGCGCCCAGAGCCCGCATGCAGCGCAGGGTGGCCTCCACATCCTGGGAGAATTCCGCCTGGCGGACGGTGCTGGTCCCCGCCGCCAGGGAAGCGGCGATAATCAGCCGATGGGCCAGGGATTTGCTGGGAGGCGGGATGACCGTGCCGGAGAGACGTCTGGGCCGGATACACACGTCCATGGCCTGCTATCCCTCCCATCCCGCCCGGATTACGGGCAGCAGCCGGGAAAGCGGCACTTTTTTCAGCTCACAGCAGCCGATCCGCCTGGGAACCACCAGGGTGATGTCCCCGCCGGCGCGCTTTTTATCCGCGGAGGCGGCGGCTGCCAGGGCCTCTGCCCCATATTCCGTGGCGGTGGGGAGGCCGTTTTGGGAGAGGCAGGCGGCGATGCGGGCGGCAACGGGCTCCTCTGCCCAGCCCAGCGACTCCGCGGCCCGGGCGATGACGGCCAGGCCCGCCGCCACAGCGTGGCCGTGGGGGACGGCGTATCCGCTGCACTTCTCAATGGCGTGGCCCACGGTGTGGCCTAAATTCAGGAGCTTCCGCTCCCCCTGCTCCCGCTCGTCCCGCTCTACGACCCCCGCCTTGTAGGAGACGCAGCGGGCGATGATCTCCGGCGGATCGGCGGCAAGGGCGCTACCCTCAAAGAGGGAGAAGAGGCCCTCGTCACAGAGGACGCCGGTCTTTATGGCCTCCGCCGCGCCGTCGGCAAAGACGTCTGCGGGCAGGGAGGCGAGGCAGTCTGTGTCGCAGAGGACGGCGGCGGGCTGCAAAAAGGCGCCCGCCAGATTTTTCCCTGCGGCGAGGTCAATGGCGGTCTTGCCGCCCACGGAGGAGTCCACGGCGGAGAGCAGGGTGGTGGGCAGCTGGACACAGCGGATGCCCCGCAGATATACGGCGGCGGCAAAACCCGCCATATCCCCGGTGACGCCGCCGCCCAGGGCGGCCACGCAGTCGGTGCGGGTCAGCCGCCTCTCCGCCAGAAACTCCAGGACGGCGGAGAGGGTTTTGAAGTTTTTGCTCCCCTCCCCGGCGGGGAATACAAAGGTGCTGACGGAAAAACCCGCCGCCGCGAGGCTGCCGCGGACCGTCTCCAGGTAGAGCGGGGCCACGGTGCTGTCGGTAATCACCGCCATGTGGCAGGGGGAGAGGGTCTCCCGCAGCCCTGTGCCGCAGCTCCTCAGCAGGCCGGGGCCGATTGTCACCGTATAGGCGGGGGAGGTGCGGACGGAAATGGATTTGAAATCAGACATGGGAACCTCCTTAAAATCCTCTGGCGGGGAGGGGGATCTGCAAATTGCTGTGGAAGTCAGCTTCCGCCGGCGGCGGCCTTCTTCTCCCGGCCGTCCTTTAACAGCGCTCTGATTTGATCGGCATCGCGGGCTTTCAGCGCGGCGGAGTAATCCGCCAGGTGGCCGATCAGGACGTCCAGCTCCCTGACAAGGAAATCCGCGTCGTCCAGGAACAGCTCTGTCCACATGTCCTCGTCCAGCCGGGCAACCCGGGTCATGTCCTGAAAGCTGCCGGCGGAAAAGCCCCGCCGCCGCTGGGCCTCCGGCGATTTGACGTAGGCGCTGGAGACAATGTGGGCCAGCTGGGAGGTGAAGGCGATAATCCGGTCATGCTCCTCCGGCTGGGAGAAGGTCAGCCCTGCAAAGCCCAGATCCAGAAAGAATGCCTGGAGTGTCTCCAGCAGCTTCATGTCCGTCCGCTTGTCCGGCGTCAGAATCATAGAGGCCCCCGCATACAGGTTTTCGGATGAGGCGGTGAAGCCGCCCCGCTCCTTGCCCGCCATGGGGTGCCCGCCGATATAGGAAAAGCCGTACTGCTCCGCCAGGGGCGTGATGGCCTCCACCACCACCCGCTTTACACCGCACAGATCCACGACAATGGCTGTCCGGGCAATCTGCGCCCCGTGGCTGCGCACCCACTCCACGGCCGCGCCGGGGCGGATGGCCACCAGGATCAGGTCGCACAGAGGCAGGCTGTCGTCTGTCAGCGCCCCGTCGATGGCCCCGCACATCCGGGCCAGGGTCATGGTCTCGGCGTCCAGGTCGGCGCCGTATACGGTGTGGCCCGTGCGGGCCTTGATGCTCTTGGCCATGGAGCCGCCGATGAGCCCCAGGCCCACAATTCCAACCCTCATGGCCTCAGCCCTCCAGGGACTTCACGGCGGCGTGCAGGGCCAGCAGCTTCTTCGCCAGGGGGTCGAAGTCCTCCGGCTTCAAGGACTGGGGGCCGTCGCACAGGGCGTGGGCCGGGTCGTTGTGAACCTCAATCTGGAGGCCGTCGGCTCCGGTGGCGACGGCGCCCATGGCCATGGGTTCCACCAGCCAGCTCTTGCCGGTGGCGTGGCTGGGGTCGATGATGACGGGCAGATGGGTCAGCCGCCGCAGCACGGGGATGGCCGCCAGATCCAGGGTGTTGCGGGTGTAGCTCTCAAAGGTGCGGATGCCCCGTTCGCAGAGGATCACATTCTCATTGCCGCCGGCCATGACGTACTCGGCACTCATCAGCCACTCCTCGTAGGTGGCGGACATCCCCCGTTTGATCATCACGGGCCGATCCTGGTGGCCCACGGCCTTTAAGAGGTCGAAGTTCTGCATATTCCGGGCACCGATCTGGATGACGTCCACGTCCTTGAACAGGGGCAGCTGGGTCAAATCCATCAGCTCGGTGACGATGGGGAGCCCCGTCTCCTGGCGGGCCACCTTCAGATATTCCAGTCCCTTGGCGCCCAGGCCCTGAAAGGCGTAGGGGGAGGTGCGGGGCTTGAAGGCGCCGCCCCGGAGCATGGTGGCGCCGCTGGCCTTCACCGCCTTGGCGATGGCCACCACCTGTTCCTCGCTCTCCACAGAGCAGGGGCCGGCCATGATGGTCAGGGTGCCGCCGCCGATCCGGGTGTTGCCCACGGAGATGACAGTGTCCTCCGGGTGGAATTTGCGGTTGGCGTTTTTATAGGGCTCCTGAACCCGCTTTACGTCCTCCACAATATCCAGGGCGGCAATGAGGTCGATGTCCAGCTTGGACGTGTCGCCCACCAGCCCCAGGATGGTGTTGGCCTCGCCGATGCTGGTGTGGATGATGATCCCCTTTTCCTGGAGCCAGGAGATCAGGCTCTCCAGCTGTTCGCGGTTGTGGTTGTGCTTTAGGATGACGATCATGACAGTTTCCTCCCTAAATCGAATCAAATATACAAAAAACCCGCAGCCGGTTCGGCTGCGGGTCATCATGTACGAATGGTTCCAATAAAACCAAAGTCACACGCGCACGCTTTCAGCCAAACCCAAATAAGCCTTACCATAAAAATAGGTAAAGCTAAAGTAGCGGTATTCAGCATTGCGGGCGATGTTGGTCATGTTGAGGGCCCTTTCGGTTTTGGAATATGTAAAAAGGATAGCACGATGACGGAAAAATGAAAATGCACAATTCCAACAAATACAGCCGTTGGAGAATAAAAATTTTGTAAATACCCGCCAAATTTAGGCGGAGGCCGGCAGGCAGCCGGCCATCAGGAGCAGGTTTGCCTCCAGGATAAACCGGGCGTCCTGATCCACATCCGTCCGTGTCTGCATATACTGGCGGTGCAGCTCGTCGATGGCCAGGGTCAGGTCCCGGTGGGTCTGCTCCAGCCGCAGGGTGCGGCCGCGGAGATACTCCGCCAGATACACCCGCAGGTTGTCCTCGTATTCCCGGTGGGCAATCAGGCTGTCGGGGTAGTTTTCGTTGTGGGGAAAGGTAAAGGCATCGGCCAGATAGTGGGTGAGCTTTCCCAGGGTGTAATACTGCCATACGCTCCAGCGGGCGCACCGCTGGAGGCGCAGGATGTGGGAGTTGATGTAGGCCTGGGAGTTGGAAAAGTTATGTCCCCGGAACTTGTAGGCCCGCAGGGAGCCCTTCAGGTAAGTCAGGGGGTTGCAGTCCGGCTGAAAGGAGCCGAAGAGAAAGGCCCATTCATACCGCCGGGCACAGAAGCCGTGTTCGCACGCCAGCAGGGTGGAGGCCAGGAGCTTGTGGCTGCGCTTTTTCACCGTCACACCTCCGGATTAAGTCTGAACAGCTCACAGTATACCACAGGAGTGCGGCGTGCGCAAGGGAAAATTTTGGACGTCTCCCGGCGGCGGATGCGGGCTCTTACGCGGAGACCGGATGAAATGCCTGACGGGTCTTTGCCGTGCAGAGCGCGTTGAATTTCGGATTTTCATGAGAGCCCGTTCCGTATCTCCCCCGCGCAGGTCTGATGGCGGAAATACCGGGAGCGCCGCAGCGCGAGACAGTGGACCTCACGGTATGAACGGTATGATGTGAGGCCGGGATTGCTGCGGCTTTTTGCCCTGGGGCGAAAAATCCCCTCGCCAAGCCCCGCACGTCGAGATTCTGAACAGGTTCTGAGACGGCGCCGGCACACGGCGCACGCCGGATTTGAAGTCCGGCACCCTGTTTGAAATCTGCATTACAGCCGGAGCGTCCTGTGTAAAAGCCCGCCCGGGCCGGCGGACGGCCCGGGCGGGCTCTGGGGTTATACGGAGAAGAGAAGCTCGCTGTACACGGGCATGGGCCAGTATTTGGCGGCGGTGCGGGTCTCCAGCCTGTCGGCAATCTCCCGGGCACCGGCCATACCGGGGATCAGCACGTCGTGACAGTAGCGCATGGCCTCCTCCGGATCGGCGGGAATGGACTCCAGGTCGGCCTCCAGGCTGCCGCAGGCCTCCATCAGCCGGTCGGTGGCTTCGGCGATCTCCCGGGCCGTAGTGGTCTCATAGCGGCAGGGGGCGCCGGTGCCCTGTTTTCTGGCGGCCCGGCCGCACAGCTCTGCGGCGTATTCGGAGACGGCGGGGAGGATGTCGTGGCGGATCATGTCGACCATGGTCTTGGCCTCAATGGAGATCACGGTGGAGTAGTTCTCCACGTGGATCTCATACCGGGCCCGCACCTCCTCCTCGGTGTAGATGCCGTGCTTGACAAACAGCTCCACGTTTTTGGGGGAGATATAGGCGGGCAGGGCGTCGGCGGTGGACTTGAGGTTGCTCAGGCCCCGCCGCTCCGCCTCCCGGAGCCAGGCATCGTCATAGCCGTTGCCGTTGAAGATGATGCGCTGGTGCTCGGTGAAGGTCTTTTTCACCAGCTTATGCAGGTCTGCCTGGAAGTCCGTGGACTGCTCCAGCCGGTCGGCGAACTGCTCCAGCTCCTCGGCCATGATGGTGTTCAGGGCGATGTTGGGGCCGGAGACGGACTGGGAGGAACCCAGCATGCGAAACTCAAACTTGTTGCCGGTAAAGGCCATGGGGGAGGTGCGGTTGCGGTCGGTGTTGTCCTGGCGGATGGCGGGCAGCACGTCCACGCCCACTTTCAGCATCCGCTTTTCCGCGTCGGTGTAATGGGTGCCGTGGATGATGGATTCCACCACGGCGCTGAGCTCGTCGCCCAGGAAGATGGAGAGGACGGCGGGGGGGGCCTCCTGGGCGCCCAGGCGATGGTCGTTCCCGGCAGAGGCCACGGTGGTGCGCAGAAAGTCCTGATAGTCGTCCACGCCCTTGATAAAGGCCGCCAGGAACAGCAGGAACCGGGCGTTCTGGCTGGGGGTGGAGCCGGGCTTGAAGAGGTTGTGGCCGGTGTCGGTGCCCAGGGACCAGTTGTCGTGCTTGCCGGAGCCGTTGACGCCGGCGAAGGGCTTTTCGTGCAGCAGGCACACCAGGCCGTGGCGGTCCGCCACCTTCTTCATCACCTCCATGGCCAGCTGGTTGTGGTCGCAGGCAGTGTTGGCGTCGGAGTAGATGGGGGCCATCTCGTGCTGGGAGGGGGCCACCTCGTTGTGCTTGGTCTTGGAGAGGACGCCCAGGGCCCACAGGGTCTCGTCCAGGTCCTTCATGTAGGCGGCCACCCGGGGCTTGATGGCGCCGAAGTAGTGGTCCTCCAGTTCCTGGCCACGGGGGGGCTTGGCGCCGAAGAGGGTCCGGCCGGTCATCTGCAGATCCTTGCGCCGGCCATACAGCTCCTTGTCAATGAGGAAGTACTCCTGCTCCGGGCCCACCTGGGCAGTGACCCGCCTGGTCTCGGTGTCGCCGAAGAGTCGCAGGATGCGGATGGCCTGGCGGCTCACCTCGTCCATGGACCGCAGCAGGGGGGTCTTTTTATCCAGCGCATGGCCGGAGTAGGAGCAGAAGATGGTGGGGATGCACAGGGAGCCCTCTTTGATAAAGGCAAAGGAGGTGGGGTCCCAGGCGGTGTAACCCCGGGCCTCGAAGGTGGCCCGCAGGCCGCCGGAGGGGAAGGAGGAGGCGTCCGGCTCGCCCCGGACCAGCTCCTTGCCGGAGAACTCCATGATGATCCTGCCGCCGCCGGCGGGCGTGATGAAGCTGTCGTGTTTTTCGGCGGTGACGCCGGTCATGGGCTGGAACCAGTGGGTGAAGTGGGTGGCGCCCTTCTCCACGGCCCACTGCTTCATGGCCTCGGCAATTTCGTTTGCAGTGGAGATGTCCAGGGACGTGCCCTCGGTGACGCATGTTTTCCATGCGCCGTAGGATGCGGAGGAGAGGCGCTCTTTCATGGTCCCCTCATTAAATACCTGGCTGCCGAACAGCTCGGGCAGATGCAGTGCTGCTTTCATAGTGGGTTCCTCCTAAAACTTATCAGACAGTTGAATGTAAGAACCTGTATTCACAGGCGGGGGATGCCGGATGGACGAGGGGTTTTGCCGCCCCATGGGTAGACGGCATTTACTCCCCGCTGGCGCCGTAGTTGCTGAGGGCCCGGGCGGAGGGGTCATCCACGTCGCAGCCCTCCCAGGCCCTGTTGGGCATCCAGAAATCCTTGATCATTTTGGCCTGACCGGGGTAGTGCCTTTCAAAGATCTCCCGGTATAAAAGGCTTTCCTTGGTGAAGGGCGGGCAGTGGTAGTCGTACTTGTGGCGCAGCGCCTCGAACGCTTCGTCGGTGTAGACCTCCTCCGCGTAGGCCTTCAGATCGTCCACCATGGAGTGGCCCACGGCGTCGGAGAAGGCGGCCTTTTGGCGCCAGAGAATGTCTTCCGGAAGCAGATGGTCCCGCTCAAAGGCGCGGCGTAGCAGGTACTTTCCCATGTGATAGGTGTTCATCTTCATGGCGGGGTCGATGGACATGACATATTTTACAAAGTCCAGATCGCCGAAAGGAACCCGGGCCTCCAGGGAGTTGACGGAGATGCTGCGGTCTGCCCGCAGGACATCGTACATGTAGATCTCGTCCACCCGCTTTTTGGCCTCGGCCTGGAAGCTCTCGGCGTCGGGGGCGAAGTCGGTGTATTTATAGCCGAAGAGCTCGTCGCTGATCTCGCCGGTGAGGATCACCCGGATATCCGTCCGCTCATGGATGGCCTTGCAGCAGAGATACATGCCCATACTGGCCCGGACGGTGGTGATGTCCCAGGTGCCCAGGAGGGCGATGAGCCCGTCCAGAGTGTCCAGCACCTCCTGCCGGGTCATGATGACCTCCGTGTGGTCGGCGCCGATGAAATCGGCGGTCTCCCGGGCGTACTTCAGGTCAATGGCGTCGGTGTCCATGCCGATGGCGAAGGTGCGGATTTTCCTTCCCAGCACGACGGAGCTGATGGCGCACACCAGTGAGGAATCCAGCCCGCCGGAGAGCAGGAAGCCCACCGGCGCGTCGGCGTCCAGCCGTTTGTCCACGGCGGCGATGAGCTTGCTGCGGATGGTGCGGCAGACGGTCTCCAGATCGTCCCGGCAATACTCCCGGACCGTGGTCAGATCGGCGTAGCGGACAAATCTGCCGCCGGCATAGTAGTGCCCGGGGGGGAAGGGACGGATTTCACCGCACAGGCCCACCAGATTTTTGGCTTCGCTGGCAAAGACGATGGCCCCGGCACGGTCATAGCCGAAGAACAGGGGACGGATCCCGATGGGGTCCCTGGCGGCGATGAGGGAGTCCGAGGAGGCATCGTAAATCACCAGGGAAAACTCCGCGTCCAGCCGGGAGAACATCTCCAGGCCGTATTCGTGAAACAGGGGGAGCAGGACCTCGCAGTCGCTGCCGCTTTGAAACGTGTATCCCCTCTCCGCCAGCTGCCGCTTTAAAGAGCGGAAGCCGTAGATCTCGCCGTTGCAGACCACGCAGTCCCCGTCCAGCCGGAACGGCTGCATCCCCGCCTCGGTGAGGCCCATGATGGACAGCCGCTGGAAACAGAGCCAGCCGGAGGGGGTCTCCACAATCCGGCTCATGTCCGGGCCCCGGGAGGCCGTGCGGTCCAGGAAGGGGGCGATCTCCTCCCGGGTCAGGGTCTTTTTGGAAAACCCCATGATTGTACACATAAGCGCACCTCCAGATAAAATAAAACGCAGCTATATCCTAAAATTTTAGGACGAATAGCTGCTATCCGCGGTGCCACCTAATTTGCCTCCCAATGGGACGCCACCTCTTCAAAGCTCCAACAAGCCCGTGTGATATAACGGTCACAGCCCGTCGCACCTACTGGCGGGAGACCCGCGTTCGGATTGCGGCTACGGAGTGTTCTTCCCGCGGATTCTTTGGTGCGGGGTTTCCACTGTCCCCCGCTCACTGTCCCGGAACGTCCGCGGTACTTTTCTCCATCAACGCCTTGAGGATGTTCAATTGATGTTTGCAGTGTATCATTGCGGACGGGCGTTTGTCAACGTCAAAACAGACAAAATCCCGGCGCAATTTCCAACAACCTTTTTTGACTTTGGAGAGAAATAGGGTAATGCAGCGGCGGACAGCTGTCCGCTTCATGAGAACAGCCGCCCGTCGGAAGGGTGCGTCAAAGGTCGATCTCCGGCCTGTCCGGAGAGGCATCCGCCAGCAGGGGCTCCACACGGCGGAGGAAGGACTCCACCTGTTCCGCGCAGCGGCCGGTATACAGCCGGGGGTCCAGCACGGCCTCCATCTCGGCCTCCGTCATGCCGAAGGCCGGCTCCGCCGCCAGACGGTGGAGGAGGTCGCAGGGCTCGCCCTCCTTCATCCTGGCGGTGGCCGCCATGGAGCAGGTGCGGATGACCTCGTGGAGGGCCTGGCGGTCGCCGCCCCGCTTGACGCCCTCCATCATCAGGTTTTCCGTGGCGATGAAGGGCAGGTACTCCCGTACCGCCCTGTCCACCACCTTCTCGTTGACGCGGAGGCCGTCGGTGACGTTCTGACTGAGGCGCAGGACGGCGTCGGCGCAGAGGAAGCCCTCCGGCATGGAGATGCGGCGGTTGGCGGAATCGTCCAGCGTCCGCTCCAGCCACTGGACGGAGGCCGTGAGAGGGGCGTTCATGGCGTCGGCCATCAGGTAGCGGCTCAGGGAGCAGATGCGCTCGGAGCGCATGGGGTTGCGCTTGTAGGCCATGGCGGAGGAGCCGATCTGATTCTTCTCAAAGGGCTCTTCCACCTGCCGGTCGTGCTGGAGGAGGCGGATGTCGTTTGCCATGCGGCAGCAGCTCTGGGCGATGGCGCTGAGGCAGTTTAAGATGCGGCTGTCCACCTTCCGGGGATAGGTCTGGCCGCAGACAGGAAAGCAGGCGTCAAAGCCGAACTCGGCGGAGATCTGCCGGTTCATCTCGTCCACCTTCTCTCCGTCCCCCTCAAAGAGATCCATGAAGCTGGCCTCGGTGCCGGTGGTGCCCCGGCAGCCCAGAAATTTCAGGTTTGCCAGCACAAAGTCCAGCTCCTCCAGGTCCGCCAGAAGGTCCTGCATCCACAGCGCGGCCCGTTTGCCCACAGTGACCAGCTGGGCGGGCTGGTAGTGGGTGTAGCCCAGGGTGGGGGTGGACCGGTACCGTTCCGCGAACCGGGAGAGATTTGCCAGCACGGCCAGCAGCTCTCCCCGGAGGTACCGCAGCCCCTCCCGGTAGAGGATGAGGTCCGCGTTATCCGTGACATAGCAGCTGGTGGCCCCCAGGTGGATGATGCCGGCGGCGGAGGGAGCGGCCTTGCCGTAGGTGTAGACGTGGGCCATCACGTCGTGGCGGACTTCCTTTTCCCGCCGGGCGGCCGTCTCAAAGTCAATATCCGTGATGTGGGCCTCCAGCTCCGCCACCTGTTCGGCGGTGACAGGCAGGCCCAGGTTGTGCTCCGCCCGGGCCAGGGCCACCCACAGCCGCCGCCAGGTCCGGATCCGGGTGTCGGCGGAGAAGAGCTTCAGCATGAATGCCGAGGCGTACCGGGAGGAGAGGGGGGATTCGTAGCGGTCTTTCATACCTGAAACCTCTTTATCTGATGATGATGGCGTCCCGCTGGGGCCCAACGGACACGTATCCGATGCGGCAGCCGATCTCCCGTTCAATGTACTCCACATAGTCCCGGGCGGCCCGGGGCAGATCCTCCCACCTGCGTACGCCGGAGATGTCGCATTTCCAGCCGGGCAGGGCGATCTCCACCGGCTTCGCATCCGGCAGGACGGCGGGGAAGGGGAAGTCGTCAGTCTGCTTCCCGTCCAGCTCGTAGCGGGCACAGACGGGGATCTCGTCCATATAGCTCAATACGTCCAGCTTGGTCAGGGCGATATTGGTGGCCCCCTGGCACTGGACGCCGTAGCGGGTGGCCACGAGGTCGATGGGCCCCACCCGGCGGGGGCGGCCCGTTTTTGCACCGTATTCGTCCCCCGCCTCCCGGAGCCTCTCCGCCTTTTCACCGAACCACTCACAGGTGAAGGGTCCCTCGCCCACGCAGGAGGAGTAGGCCTTCACCACGCCCACAATCTCGTCGATTCTGGCGGAGGGCAGTCCGGAGCCCACCGGGGCGTAGGCGGCGATGGGGTTGGAGGAGGTGGTGTAGGGGTAGATGCCGTAGTCCAGATCCCGCAGGGAGCCCAGCTGGGCCTCGAAGAGGATGCTCTTCCCGGCGGCCTGGGTGGTGCGCAGAAACGCGCCGGTGTCGCAGAGGAAGGGCTTGATCTTCTCGCCGAAGTCCGCGGCCCAGGCCCGGAGCTGATCCATGGTATAGGGCTCTGCCCCGTAGACCCTTTGCAGGGTCAGGTTTTTCCACTCCAGAATCCCCTCCAGGTGTTCCCAGAGCTTTTCGGGGTATTTGAGCTCCCCGGCCATAACCGTTTTCTTCTGGTATTTGTCGGAGTAAAAGGGGGCGATGCCCTGCCTGGTGGAGCCGTATTTCCGGTCCGCCAGGCGGGCCTCCTCCAGGCCGTCCAGATCCCGGTGCCACGGCAGCAGCAGGGAGGCCCGGTCGCTGATTTTCAGGTTCTCCGGCGTAATGGCCACGCCCTTGGCGGCTACGTCCTGCATCTCCTTCCACAGGCTCTCGCAGTCCACGGCCACGCCGTTGCCCAGGACATTTGCCACGCCGTCCCGGAAGATGCCGGAGGGCAGCAGGTGCAGGGCGAATTTGCCCTTTTCATTCATCACCGTGTGGCCGGCGTTGCCGCCGCCCTGGTAGCGGACCACCACGTCGTAGTCCTCCGTCAGCAGGTCCACCATGCGGCCCTTGCCCTCGTCGCCCCAGTTGATGCCCACAATGGCACAGTTTGACATTTTTAAAAACCTCCCGGTTTGAAGGGCTGTATTTCATGGATGGGGATACCGGGGAATCTGCCCGGACAGCACCCGGCAAATACGGCACCTTAGATTACCGCCCAAGAGGTTGACCTTCTGGGCGCGCTCAACCTTTCCCATTATAGCGGGGGTAAGCCCATAAGTAAAGCGTTAAATGATAATAACCACTATTAGAAGCGGTTATAGATATCCTAGCGTCTGTTTTAAAACCGGCAGAATGCCGGATTGGGGCAGATTTTTTTGTCAGGCAAGGCGATTTGACGCAGGAATCCTGGCGGATTTCAAGTCAAATCAACGCAGTCCTGGCGAAAAAAGAAGCTCCATGACGGCGTTTTGTCGGTTTTATAACAGACGCTAAGCCGCGGCCTCCGCATCGGTCAGTTCCCGGGAGTCTGACGCATGGAGAGGCTGATCCTTTTTTTCTGCTCGTCCACCTCCAGGACGGTTACTCTTACCACATCCCCCACGGACACCACCTCGGAGGGGTGCCTGACGAACCTGTCCGCCACCTGGGAGATATGCACCAGGCCGTCCTGGTGGACGCCGATGTCCACAAAGGCGCCGAAGTCGATGACGTTGCGCACCGTCCCCGTCAGCACCATGCCGGGCCTCAGATCCCTGATCTCCAGCACGTCGGTGCGGAGGATGGGCCGGGGCAGCTCGTCCCGGATGTCCCGGCCCGGCTTCATCAGCTCCTCCGCCACATCCCGCAGGGTGGGCACGCCCACGCCGCACTCCGCCGCGGCCCTGGCCTCGCCGTAGGCCTTCACCTGGGCGGGCAGATCCCGGAGGCCTCCGGCGCCCACGTCCGCCAGGGAGTGGCCCGTCAGGGCCAGCAGCTTCTCCGCGGCGTCGTAGCTCTCCGGGTGGACAGCGGTGTTGTCCAGCACGGATTTGCTCTCCGGCACCCGGAGGAAACCCGCGCACTGCTGAAAGGCCTTGGGGCCCAGCTTGGGCACTTTCAGAATCTGTTTCCGGGAGGCGAAGGGGCCGTTTTCCTCCCGGTAGGCCACAATGTTTTTGGCGGTGGCGGCGTTCAGCCCCGCCACCCGCTGGAGAAGGGAGGGGGAGGCGGTGTTTACATCCACGCCCACGGCGTTGACGCAGGCCTCCACCACGCCGTCCAGGGCCTCCCCCAGCCGCTTGGGGGGCATGTCGTGCTGGTACTGCCCCACGCCGATGGCCCTGGGGTCGATTTTGACAAGCTCCGCCAGGGGATCCTGGAGCCTCCGGGCGATGGAGACGGCGGAGCGGAGGTTTACGTCAAACCGGGGAAACTCCTCCGCCGCCAGGGGGCTTGCGGAGTACACCGAGGCCCCCGCCTCGGAGACGATCATGTAGGAGACGTTTGCGCCGGCGCCGTTGACCTGGCGGATCAGCTCCACCGCCATCTGCTCCGTCTCCCGGCTGGCGGTGCCGTTGCCGATGGCGATGTGTTCTACGCCGTGCTTTTGAATGAGCCCGGACAAAACGGCGATGGCCTCGGCCTTTTTCCGCTCTCCCTGGGTGGGATAGACCACGGCGGTATCCAGCACCTTGCCGGTGCCGTCCACCACCGCCACCTTGCAGCCCATCCGGTATCCCGGATCCAGCCCCATGGTGACTTTTCCCTTGACAGGGGGCTGCATCAAAAGGGGCCGCAGGTTCAGGGCAAACTGGCCGATGGCCCCCTCGCTGGCCCGGTCGGTGAGAGCGGCGCGGGCCTCCCGCTCCAGGGAGGGGAAGATAAGACGGTCGTAGGCGTCCGCTGCCGCGGCCTTGACGAACTCCATGGCCCGGCTCCCGGGGATGACCACGCGGCGGCGGACGGTCCGCAGGGCCAGATCCCGGTCCAGCTCCACACGCACCTTCAAAAGCTCCTCCTTCTCCCCCCGGTTGACGGCCAGGATCTGGTGTCCCTGGAGGCGGGAGAGAGGCTGGGAAAAATCGTAGTACAGGCGGTAGACGGAGTCCTCCTCCGTGGCTGCGGCGCTGCGGAGGAGGGCGTTTTTCATCAGCAGCTCCCGCAGGCGCTTGCGCAGGTCCGCATCGTCGGATATCTGCTCCGCAATAATATCGGAGGCGCCTGCCAGGGCCTCCTCCGCCGTCTCCACGCCCTTTTCCGGGTCAATGTACTTTGCCGCCTCCTCCATCGGGTCCGGGCAGTCCGGCCCCTGGGTGAAGAGGATCGCTGCCAGGGGCTCCAGGCCCTTTTCCCTTGCCGCCGTAGCCCGGGTGCGGCGCTTTTGCTTATAGGGACGGTACAGATCCTCCACCTCTGCCAGGGTTTTTGCCCCGTCGATGGCGGCGGAGAGCTCCTCTGTCAGCTTGCCCTGCTCCGCAATTGCGTTTTTCACGGTCTCCCGCCGCTCCCGGAGGCCGCGGAGATATTGGAGGCGCTCCTCCAGGGTTCGGAGGGACGTGTCGTCCATGGCGCCGTGGAGCTCCTTGCGGTACCGGGCGATGAAAGGGATGGTGTTGCCCTCGTCCAGAAGGCGCACCACGTTCTCCACGTGCTCGGGCCGCTTGTCCAGTTCCTGTGCAATCTGCCGGATAATCGTTTCCATTGTCTTGTCCTTTCTGAGAGCCTTTGCTCATAATCGGGGATGCCGGATGCAGGGGGGATTTTACCGCCCCCGAATGAGCGAAAGACCGGCCGGAGCAAGGGCCCCAAATACGGAGAGGCGTTCAGCGGTTCAGGAACCGCATGATGCCGCTGCCGCCCTCGGCGGGCGGCGCCCGTCTGTGTCCTCCGCCCTGCCCTTGCACCCCCTTTTCCCGTTGTTCCCGGGAGGTGCTCCGGGCGTGAGACGGCATCACCCACCGCCGGCCGGGCACATCAGCCCGCTCCGGTACCGGCCCGGCAGCCCGGAGCGCGGGGCAGAGGCCCTCTTGCAGGGGATCTCACTTATGGTACAGTTTTTTTGTCTCATAGCGTGCCTCGCAGCTGACGTGGATGCCCAGCTGCTTCAGGAGCTTTTCATCCTCGTCGCTGAGAATTACGGAGAAGTGGGCGTCGCAGCCCCGGAGCTTGGGCATCTGCCGCTGGGCCAAATCCGCCAGGGGGCTGGTGAGGGCGGAGATGGTCAGGGCCAGCAGCACCTCGTCGGTGTGGAGGCGGGGGTTCTTGTGGCCCAGATACCCGGTTTTCAGCCGGCAGACCGGCTCGAGAACCTGGGCGGAGATCAGCTCCAGCTGGTGGTCGATGCCGCCCAGGGACTTCAGGGCGTTGAGCAGCAGGGCGGAGGCGGCGCCCAGGGTGTCGGAGGTCTTGCCCGTCACCACCCTGCCGTCCGGCAGGACCATGGCGCCGGCGGGGGCGCCGGTGGCCTCTGCCTTTAGAAGGGCGGCGGAGACGGCGGGACAGATCTCCGGCGTGACGCCGGCCTGGTTCATCACCAGCTCCAGCTTCCGCACGGGCTCGTCCCCGGCTTTGCCCTGGATCTTCTCCACGCAGGCGGTGTAGTACCGGCGGAGGATCTCCTGCCGGGAGGCCTCCCGGCAGACCTCGTCGTCCACAATGCAGTTTCCCGCCATGTTTACGCCCATGTCCGTGGGGGATTTATAGGGGGAGGCACCCTGGATCTTCTCAAAAATAGCGCTGAGCACGGGGAATATCTCCACATCCCGGTTGTAGTTTACGGCGGTTTCGCCGTAGGCCTCCAGGTGGAAGGGGTCGATCATGTTCACGTCGTTCAGATCCGCTGTGGCAGCCTCGTAAGCCAGGTTCACCGGGTGCTTCAGGGGGAGGTTCCAGATGGGGAAGGTCTCGTATTTGGCGTATCCGGCGGTAATGCCCCGCTTGTGGTCGTGGTAGAGCTGGGAGAGACAGGTGGCCATCTTGCCGCTGCCGGGGCCGGGGGCCGTCACCACCACCAGGGAGTGGGTGGTCTCAATATAGTCGTTTTTCCCCAGGCCGTCGTCGCTGACGATGTGGGGCACGTCGGATGGGTAGCCGGCGATGGGGTAATGGCGGTAGCACCGGATGCCCAGGGCCGTGAGGCGCTTCAAAAAGGCGTCGGCGGCGGCCTGGCCGTTGTAGCGGTTCAGCACCACGCTGCCCACGTACAGGCCCAGCCCCCGGAAAATGTCAATGAGGCGGAGCACGTCGTCGTCGTAGGCGATACCCAGATCCCCCCGGATTTTGTTTTTCTCAATGTCTGCCGCATTGATGGCGATGACGATCTCCACGTCATCCCGCAGCTGCTGGAGCATGCGGATCTTGCTGTCCGGCTCGAAGCCGGGCAGGACCCGGGAGGCGTGGTAGTCGTCAAAGAGCTTGCCGCCGAACTCCAGATACAGCTTGCCGCCGAACTGGGCGATCCGCTTTTTGATCTGCTCCGATTGGGTGGTGAGATATAATTCGTTGTCAAAACCGATAGCCGCCATGACAGAACTCCCCCTTCGCAAGAAAAATTTTCCCGGACAAGTATACCACACTCCAAGGGGTTTGGGAAGGCGGACGGAGCGTAAAAATTCAGGAGGCCGCACAGACGGCCTCCCGGTGTATGAGAAAATTATGCGCCCGCCCCGGCCGGGGCGGCCCCGGTCTCCGGATAGGGCTCTGCCCCGGACGCCGCCGCGTCCGACGGGAGCACGCCCTCCCCGGCGGGGACGCGGAGGAAGGAAAAGCCTCCGTTGGCCCTGCGGCCCCAGACCAGAATGGTGTAGTCCCCGGTCCTGGGGATCTCAATTGCCTGCTCCCCCTCCGGGGCGCTGCCCTCGCAGAGGGTGTTTCCGTCCCCGTCGCTGACCTCCACCTCCAGAGAGCCGTAATAGGTGTAGACCCGGCACTGGAGCGTGTCCCCTGCCTCCAGGCGCATGGTGTGGGAGTCCGCGCCGTCAAACCGGCCGTAGGACATCTCATAGACATCCTCGCCGGCCCAGCGGGAGACGCCGCCCCAGTCCCCGTTGACAATCCACCAGGCGGCGGCGTACATGCACAGCGCCGTCCCGACGAGGATGAAGCACAGGAACATCCCCAGCCAGTCGTACTTCACCCGTCCGCCGCCCCGGGCGGAGAGCAGCGTCTCGATCCCCAGGAGGATCAGGATGCAGGGGGAGGCCTTCAGCAGCCACTCGGGGCGGAACGCGGGATAGAGCATGGACGCCAGCATCCCCGCTCCGGCGGCCACCAGGACCACCCCCAGGGTGAAGGTGCCCACCCGGCGCTGCCGGGGCTCCGCGGCCTGCACCGCCCGCTCAGCCGTTTCCATGGGCGTCCTCCTCTTCCGTCTCTGTGAGGGGCGCGTCTGCGGCGGGCTCCCCGGCGGGGACGTCCGGCGCGTGGGGGGCCTCCCGGAAGAACTCCGGCTGGTAGACCGGACCCTCCTCCTGGGAGCCGGGGGTGAAGGCTGGAATCTCCTCCGGGATTTTCTTCCTTGGCCCCCGGATGAACCACAGGCCCAGGGCGATGATCAGCAGCGTGCCCAGGATGCGGGGGGCATCCCAGACCAGCAGGTCGTACAGCCAGTCTATCCAGGGGAACAGGTCGCGGAGCCACCACATCAGCCGTCCCACCACGGTCCGGTAGAGGGCGTAGAGTCCCAGCAGCACCAGCGCCCAGCCGATAAGACTGTGGCGCTTGGAGAAGAGCTCCGAGAGCCGCCGGCTGTCCAGATCCGACAGGCCGAAGAGGTAGGCGTCCTCGTCCTCCGTACCGTCCATCCGCTGGCGGCGGAGGTTGTAGCTGTCAAAGAAGGAGTACAGCCACAGGGGGACCAGCAGGATCGCCAATGCCCCGATCTCCAGAAAGACGGCCACGGCCAGCACGCCGCAGAACAGGATCGTCTGGGAGATGCCCCGCTTCATATGCCCCTGGTGCATCTGCCCGCAGCCCGGGATGCAGGAAAAGAAAAAGAATAGAAGTCCTCGGATCAGTCTCATGAATAAACCCCTCCTCAAGAGTAATTTCCGGGCCTGAGGCCGTCAAAAAAATCCGTCACGCCCGACAGCGTCTCATTCAGCGCACTATTCCACCGCTGCGGCCAGGCGCGGAGCTGTTCCACCGCGGCCGGGCGGCCCTCCGGCGCCGCGAGACGGGAGAAGCGGATCTCCCCGCCGCCCCACAGCACCGTCAGCGCCAGGGCTACGGCGGCGGCGGCCGTGGCGTACCGGCTGGTGACCAGCCGGAGGGTCCGCATCCTGATGCGGGCCCAAAGGGTCTTGCCGCAGGAGCGCTCCGGCGTCAGCAGCTCCGCAGGGGTCAGCAGGTCCGTATACCGCTGGAGGCACAGGTCGCAGAAGGACAGGTGCTCCGCGATCTCCAGGCGGCCCAGCTCGTCCAGCCCGCTGTCCAGGATCAGGGCTGTCAGCGCCTCGTTTGTCAGATGTCCGTCAGCGCGGAATCGTTCCATATCCACCGCTCCTTTCCAATCGCTCCCGCAGCAGCCGCTTGCCCCGGGAGAGCTGTGTATGTATCGTTTTTACCGGCCTGCCCAGGGCCAGGGCCGCCTCCTCCGGGGATCTCTCCTCCAGCAGGCACAGCCGGCACACCAGGCGGTAGGGTTCTTTGAGGCTGTTGATCTCCGCCGCAATAGACGCCGCCCCGGTTTTTTGCAGGGCCACCTCCTCAGCGGGCGGGGACAGGCCGGGGGGCATGGCCTCGTCCCCCGGCAGCAGGTTGTGGCGGCTCCAGGCGCTTTGCAGGTGGTCTTTGGCTTTGTTGGCGGCAATGCGCCCCAGCCACTGCCGCTCATAGCCTGGGGGGATGGCGTCCCGGTGGAGGTAGGCGGATAAGAAGGTCTCCTGGGTCAGGTCCTCGGCGGCGGCGGGATCCCGCGCCAGCTGAAAACAGACGGTATAGACCAGCCGCTCATATTGAGCTACCAGCTCTGAAAACTGCTCTTTTGTCATGCAGCCTGCCGCCACCTCCTCCCCTGTGTGCCCACCGACTATATTACGGGATACGTCCCGGAATTTCTTCAACTTTCCGTAAAATTGCAGAATTTAACATCGGCACACTTGCGGGAGGGGCAAGAGAGAAACAGGGGGAAACTGCCCGCAGGGGGACGGCTGCGCCGCCGGGCCGCTTTTCCGCCGGAGGATATTCCCCTGCCTGCTGACGATGCGGATCATATGGCGCCTGCACCGGAGCCGGGTGTGTTTTCGGCGCGGCTGACGGAGATAAAAAGGCGGGCCCCTTCCAGGCAGGGGCCCGCTCAGGTCTGCGGCGCAGGATTCGGAATGGGAAAACCGCGCTATGGCAGGTAGTTCAAGGGGTTCCGGGCCACGCCGTTGTAGCGGACCTCGAAGTGGCAGTGGTTGCCGGTGGAGTTGCCGGTGGAGCCCACCCGGGCGATCTGCTGGCCCTTGTAGACGTGGGCACCCACGGAGACCGTCAGGCTGCTGTTGTGGCCGTAATAGGTCTCGTAGCCGTTGCCGTGGTTGATGCGCACCAGATAGCCGTAGCCGCCCATCCAGCCGGCGTAGGTGACGGTGCCGCCGTCGGCGGCGTAGACCGGCGTACCCCGCGGGGCTGCAATGTCGATGCCCTTGTGGTTGGTGGAGCCGATGCCGCCGGGAGACCTACGGCCGCCGAAGCGGGAGGTGATGCGGCCGGTGGTGGGCCAGCGGAAGGTGCCGGTGGGATGCCAGGTGGGCCGCTCCTTCGTACCCCGGAGCTGGTGCTCCGTAACAGGTTCCCGGAGGGTGACGGAGGAGAGGACCGTCCGCTCCGTCTCCTCGCCGTTGACGTAGGTGACGTTGGCCACCACGTCTGCCGCACCGAAGACGCCTTTGGATGTCACCTTGGTGTCGCCCTTGTACATGCTGGCGTCGTCGGTGTACTCCACGTCGTAGTTGACCTCGGCCACATACCGCTCCTTCTGGACCACCGTCCTTGTCAGGTAGGGCACGGAGGCGGACAGGGTGAGAATTTCGCCGATGGAGAGGCGGTTGATGTCATAGCCGGGGTTCAGGGCCTCCAGCTCCTTGGAGGTCAGGCCGTTGGCCTCGGCGATCTCCGACCAGGTGTCGCCCTTTTTCACCTCGTAGTTGACCTCGGCGGTCTTGGTGCTGTACAGGGTCTCCGCCAGATAGCCCAGGTTCATGATCTCGTCGCTGGGGACGTACTCCTCTTTGATCTCCACGCTCTCGGTGAAGTCACAGGAGATGGTGTCCTCGTCGGTTCCGGCGGCTTTCAGCTGCTTCAAAAGCTCATCCAGGGCCCCGGCGTAAGGGGTGGCGCCGATAAACTCGCCGTCCACATACAGGCAGTAGGCCGAAGTGACCAGGCCCACCTCTTCGGAGAGGTCCTCGGCGTAGGTCTCCGGATCCACCAGGTCCTGCCGGCGCAGCAGGCCGGAGGAGTACTGGATCAGGGAGTCGTCAATGGTGAAGCTCTCTCCCAGGGTGCGGGCAGTGACCTGCTCCAGGTCGCGGCGCACCTCCTCGGCGGCGGACTGGGAGGACATCACGGCGATGACCTCCCCATCGTAGCTGACCGTGGTGCCGTAGGTGTAGGTGGAGAAGAACAGGACCGCCAGGGCGACGCAGGCGGTTCCGCCGAGGAAGAGCAGGGGGTACAAAACCCGGTGCCCCGGCCGGTCGGAACGCTCCGCCCTGGACGAGCCCCTGCTGATGGCCCGCTTCCGGCGGCCCCAGGTGTGCTCCTCCAAAAGGCTTCCCAGCATGGGCAGAATGCCCCAGATCAGCAGGAGGAACTGGATGGGGAGCCGGTTGGACTCCGGAAAGTGGGACGCCCGCTTCTCCCGGAGGATGTGCTGCCAGCGGCGCTTGACCCGCTTGAGGTTCCACAGCACGGCCTGATACCAGGTGACGGTGGGCCGGGATTCCCCGGCCCTGCGGCGGGAGGGCGGACGGCTTTCAGCGGCGCCCCGGGGAGCCGGCTCCTCCCAGGCGGGGATGGCGGCCCGGCGTTTGGCTGTGCGGCGGAGGCGGTCCTCCACCGCGTGTTCCTGCACGGCGGACTCCGACGGAGGGGCGGGAGGCGGCGGGGTGGGGCCTCTGGAGAAGAGCCCCGCTGTTGCGCCGGAGCTCACCGAGGGCTTCCGGCGGGCCTCCTCCCGGGGCTTGGCAATCCGCCGCCCGCCGGACGGCAGATTTCTCACATTTGAATGTTGACTCATAACACTCCTGAAAAAGACATAAAAGTTACAATTTGTTACCATTGGTATCATACTGCGTTTCGGCGCTTCCGTCAACCCCAAATCTGGCAAAAAACAGGCAGTTTTCGGCGAGGGAAGCGGCCATATTTCCGCAACATGGAGGTGTATTTTGTATATTTTGTACGTTTTTGGCAATGGGGGATAAAATAAATGTAAATTTTTTTGGAGGGATTTTCATTTTCCAATTGACCCGGCTGGACAGTGGTGTATAATGAACTTAACAGAACCCATTGGGTGCGGACTTTTTTGGAGGTAGTGGAATTATGTTTGAATTTCTCATTAAAAAGCTGAAGGCACATCCCCGCAGGATCGTATTTACCGAGGGTACGGACCCCCGTATTCTGGAGGCCTCTGCCCGGCTGCTGTCCGGTACGTTTTTGACCCCCGTCCTGGTGGGCAAGCCCGAGGAGGTCTTTGCCGCCGCGGAGGAGGCCGGCTTCAACATCCGGGGCGCCGAGATCGTGGATCCCGAGGCCTTTGAGGACATGGACAAGATGGTCTCCACCATGGTGGAGCTGCGCAAGGGCAAGATGACCGAGGAGCAGTGCCGCGCCATGCTGAAGCAGGGCAACTACTTCGGCACCATGCTGGTGAAGATGGGCTATGCCGACGCCCTGCTGGGCGGCGCCACCTATTCCACCGCCGATACCGTCCGTCCCGCCCTCCAGCTGATCAAGACCAAGCCCGGCTGCAAGATCGTCTCCTCCTGCTTCATCCTGGTCCGTTCCACCACCGTGGGCGACCGCGAGGTCATCGCCATGGCCGACTGCGCCATCAACATCAAGCCCAACGAGGACGAGCTGGTGGAGATTGCCCTGGAGACCGCCGGCACGGCACGGCTCTTCGGCATCGATCCCCGGATGGCCTTTTTGAGCTACTCCACCCACGGCTCCGGCTCCGGCGAGGACGTGGACAAGATGCGCTCCGCCTGTGCCAAGGCCAAGGCCCAGGCCCCCGATATCGTCATCGACGGCGAGCTGCAGTTTGACGCCGCCGTGTCCCACCGGGTGGCGGAGACCAAGTGCCCCGAGTCCCCCCTGGCGGGCCGCGCCAACACCTTTATTTTCCCGGACATCAACGCCGGCAACATCGGCTACAAGATCTGCCAGCGCATGGGCGGCTTTGAGGCCTACGGCCCCATTCTCCAGGGCCTGAACGCCCCCATCAACGACCTCTCCCGGGGCTGCAACGGCCAGGAGGTCTACTCCATGGCCCTGATTACCGCCGGGCTGTGCGAGGACTGAGGGCGGCGCATACATCAAATACCTGGAAGCAGCGGGGACGCCTGATGGCGTCCCCGCTGTGCTGTATTTGAGTGGCGGTTTCTGCGCCGCAAAGGATCTTTGCGTGACAGGGGAGGGTCTTTCGGTTATGATGGGGGACGAGGTGATGGCATGCGCGATATCGGGAAAAATATCCGGGCCGCCCGCATCCGGCGGGGGCTGACCCAGGACGAGCTGGCGGAACGGCTTCACGTCAGCCGCCAGACGGTGAGCAACTACGAGACGGGCCGGTCCAGGCCGGATGTGGAGATGCTGCTGTCCGCTGCGGAGCAGCTGGAGGTGGACGTCCAGGTGCTGCTTTACGGCGAACCGGTCCGGACGGAGCGGCGGAGGGAGTACCGCCTTCTGCTGGCGGAGGTGGCGGCGCTGCTGGCCCTGGGTGCGCTCCTGATCCGGCTGCGGGGATGGGCGCTGCGGTTTCAGGGGGTTGTATATGCAACCGGCGCCGGATATCTGGTGCAGGTCACGGCGGTGCCCCTCTTCGGGCTTTTGCTGGGCTGGACGCTGCTTCAGGCCTGCGGGATCTTCCTGGGGGCGAAGCCCCCGGGCCGCCGACGGGCGCGGTTTCTGAGAGGGGCCGTCTGGGGGTGCCTTGCGTTTTGGGCTCTTCTGGAGGCGCCGGCACTGTTCTTTCACCTTGGCACTATGTGGCATATCCTGACCCGGGAGGCCGGTGTGGAGATGTCCTACAGCGCGGAACTCGGTCTTCCCCGGTGGTGGGCATGGCTGGCATTTTGGGTACACCGCCATACGGTTACGGGGTTCCCCGCGGTGTTTACGCTTTTCGGGGCGGCGCTGTGGGGTACGCGGTCGGAGCGGGAATAGAGAGGCCGCACCTATGGAAAAAGCAGCCCCACCGGGGACGGTGGGGCTGCTGTATTCAGTCTGGGCTCTGCGTACCGGGATCTCCCTCTTCCAAAAAGAGCTCCTCGGCCTTCCTCTGCGCCTCCATCAGCATGGACTCCAGCTTGCGAAGGGTCTCTTCCGCGTCTGTCAGAGCGTTGAACAGCAAAAGATATTCTTTGGCAATCGTCTGCATTTTTCTTCGTCCTTTCTAAACGACCACAAAATGTGGATTGGAGTGTCCCTATCATACACAAAATCATGCGGAAAACTTGTCTGAATTTGTCGAGGGGAACAGGAATCTGAAAAAAAATATAAAAGGACGGAGATTGGTTGGGGGTTTCAACGAAAAATCGCGGCTTATGGCCGATTTTGTTGGGGATTGCGCCGGCAGACGGCTGAATGGCGCCTATCGCCGCCGGAGGGCGGCGACGAGGCAGGAGGTCAGGAAGAGAATCAGGTTGACGCACACCACCGTGGCCCCCACCGGAGTGGAGCGGATAAAGGATACGCTCAGCCCTGTGCAGAAGCAGGCCACGGAGGTGACGGCGGCGCAGAGGACTACGCCCCGGAAGCTCCGGAAGAGCCGCATGGCGGTCAGGGCCGGAAAGATGACCAGCGAGGAGATCAGCATGGCTCCCATCATCCGCATGCCCAGCACAATGGTCAGCGCAGTGAGAACGGCCAGCAGGGTGTTGTAGCGGTCCACATTCAGCCCGGCGGCCCGGGAGAAGCTCTCATCAAAGGTGACGGCGAACAGCTTGTGGTAGAACAGCACAAAGAGCACCAGCACAGCGGCGGATACCAGCACGGACAACGCCACGTCCGCCCGGGACATGGCCAGGACGCTGCCGAACATATAGTTGTCCACATCAGTGGTCATGCCGGTGGTGCAGGAGATGACGAGGATGCCCACCGCCAGGGAGGACGCGCTGACGGCGGCAATGGCGGCGTCGCTGTTCCAGCGGGGATTCCCCGCCATCCGCAGGAGGAAAAAGGCCGCCAGGACGACCACGGGGATGGAGAAATACAGCGGCGTGAAGCCCAGGGCCACGGCGACGGCCAGGGCGCCGAAGGAGACGTGGCTCAGCCCGTCGCCGATCATGGAGTACCGTTTGAGCACCAGGGACACACCCAGCAGGGCGCAGCAGAGGGATACCAGCACCCCGGCGATCAGTGCCCGCTGCATGAAGGGCCAGGAGAACATCTGCAACAGGATCATTCCCCCACCTCCCGGAAGCGGCGGCCCTGCGGGGAGGACAGGTATTCCGCCGCAGTTCCATAGAACAGGCTGCTGCGCCCGATGTGGAGCACCGTGCGGGCCTGGCGCAGGGCGGGCCGCAGGTCGTGAGTCACCATGACGACGGCCATCCCCTCCGCCCGATTGAGGTAGGCCAGGGTTTTGTACAGGTCCTGGGCGGCGGCGGGGTCCAGGCCGGTGATGGGCTCGTCCAGAATCAGCAGCCGGCCGGCGGCGCACAGCGCCCGGGCCAGCAGAACCCGCTGCTGCTGGCCGCCGGAGAGATTGCGGTAGCTCTCGTCCTTCAGCTCCAGGATTCCCAGCTTGCCCATATTCATCAGTGCCGCCGACTTCTGGGCGGGGGAGTAGAAAAACCGTACGCCCCGCTGGTTGAGGCAGCCGGAGAGCACCACCTCCAGCACGGTGGCGGGAAAGTCCCGCTGGGCCCGGGTCTGCTGGGGCAGGTAGCCGATGGCGCCCCTCCGCAGCTCCGGCGCCCGCCAGATCTCCCCGGACTGGGGGGGCAGCAGACCCAGGAGCCCCCGCAAAAGGGTGGATTTGCCGGAGCCGTTATCCCCCACCACGCAGAGGTAGTCCCCGGCCCGGACAGAGAGGTTCAGGTGGGTCAGGACGCTCTGCCCCTCGTAGCCCAGGGATACGTCCCGGCAGGCCAGCAGTTCAATTTGTTCCATTGTACCGCTCCTCTCCGCCGCAGGCGGCACACACGCCCGCCAGCACAGTCCGGCGGGGATCGATGCGGAAGCGGTGCTCCGTCTCCAGATGATGGCACAGCTCCCGCAGGTGGGAGCAGTCCAAATGAACGATGCGGCCGCAGGCCTGGCAGCGGAGCAGGCAGCATTGGCGGCGGGAGCTTTCGCCCTGGATGCAGAACTGGTAGAAGGCCCCCTCCCCGGTGTCTATCCGGTGGATGTGCCCCGCCTGTTCCAGCTGTTCCAGCTGGCGGTATACGGTGGCCAGCCCCACCGGGCACTGGGCCTGACGAAGGAGTTCCGCAATCTCTCCGGCGGTGAGGGCCTCCTCCGGCCGCAGCTCCAGGCAGCGGAGAACAGCCTGCCTCTGTTTTGTGTTGTACGTCATGGCAAGCCTCCAATTTGATAGTTATTCTCAATTTATACTGTTATTATAGAGCTCCCGGGGAAAAAGTCAAGGCGGTTGAAAAGCGGGGCGGGATACGGTATAATAGACCTGCTGCAATTCCGTCTGATTTCGGACGCCCTCCCGCCCGGGGCATGCGGCCGGAAATCCGGTGTGCAACCTGCGGGAGCAGATGATTCGGCGGGGCAGTATGATGACGCCGGCCTGCCGCCCCGGAGGGACGGACAGGCTGTGAGGGAGGTTTTTATGAAGGTCTCACTGGTTGTTATGGCGGCGGGACTGGGCTCCCGCTACGGCGGGAGCAAACAGGTGGACGGCATTGGGCCCAATGGGGAGATTCTGATGGAATACTCGGTATATGACGCGCTGAGGGCGGGATTTAACAAGGTTGTGTTTATCATCAAGCCCGAGATGGAGGCCCTGGTGCGCCGGCTGTGCGGGGACTATCTGGCGGAGAGGACCGCCCGGGACGGCGGCAGCGTGGAGGTGGCCTATGCCTTTCAGGACTTCTCCTCCCTGCCGGATTTTTACACACCGCCGCCGGAGCGGAGCAAGCCCTTTGGAACCGTCCACGCCCTGCTGTGCGCTGCGGACGCGGTACACGAGCCGTGCTGTGTGATCAATGCCGACGACTATTACGGCATAGACGCCTACCGCGCCATCTACGGCGAGCTGACGCGCCTTCCGGCAGAGGGGCGGGCCGCTATGGTGGGGTATCTGCTGAAAAATACCGCCAGTCTCCACGGGACGGTATCCCGCGGCATCTGCACCGTGGAGGGGGGGGAGCTGCGGTCTGTTCGGGAGACAAAGCGGATTCAGCAATACCCGGACGGCACGCTGCGGGATCTGGCCGGGGACTGTTTCCTGGATCCGGATTCCACGGTCTCCATGAACTACTGGGGGTTTATGCCCTCTATTTTCCCGGTGATGGAGGCGTACTTCCACCGTTTTTTACAGGGCGAAGGCGGGCGGGATCCCAAGTCGGAATGCCTGCTGCCCGTGATGGTGGATGACCTGCTGCGGGCGGGAGAGCTGGAGGTCTCGGTGCTGCGGTCCGCCGATAAGTGGTTCGGCATGACCTATCGGGAGGATCGGGCAATTGTGGCGGAAGAGCTGCGGAAACTCCATGCGGCCGGGGATTATCCGGAGAGTTTGAGGAGGTGCTGAGGGCGGGCTTCTGCCCCTCTCATACGCCGCCCCTGGTTTTCCCGCAGATTTCCCGGAGCTCTGCGCTTTTTGACACTCTGAGGGCATGCGGCCTCCCGGCCGCGTGCCCTTTGCCGTTGACCGGTAAAAGAATTCCCCTGTTTTTGTAAGATTTGTAAAGAATTTGACATCAAATTTTTATTCATTTGTTTCGACATTTTCCGACAGGATGATGTATAATAAAGCTATCGTAAATTACAGAGCAAGGGCAGGGGACAACATGGCGGGGACACGGGAAAAAGGGCACAGATGGAGGAGAGCACCGGCGATTCTGGCAATGCTGCTGGCAGCCGCGGAGCTGCTGACCCCGGCAGGGCCGGCAGGCGCCGCAAGGGAACCGGCGGCGAAAGCAGTGGAAACTACCCGCGTAGTTTCCGCTGCCGGCACGCCTGCTCCGGGGACTACGGCAGCAGTTAAGCGGGCGCCTGAGCGGACTGCTGCGGTCGTCTCTGAAAAAGAGGAGGCGTTTGGGCCGATTCCGGAGAGCGAGGCGGTGGAGGATACATATTTTGAGGACGCCGTATTTCTGGGGGATTCCCGGACGGAGGGATTCTCACTGTACAGCGGGCTGGAGACCGGAACCTGCCTCTATGGGGTAGGCGCCACGGTGGAGTCTGTATTTTCCAAAAAGGACTGGGCGGCGTCCGGGGAAAAGGTGCCGCTGCTGGACGCCCTGGCGGAAACGGAGTGCGGCAAGGTGTATCTGATGCTGGGCGTGAACGAACTGGGCTGGTCCAAAAAGGAGACCTTTTACAACCAGTACGCCAAAGTGATTGACCGCATCCGGGAGGATCTGCCGGAGGCAAAGATCGTCCTTCAGACCATTCTCCCGGTCAGTGCCAGGCAGGACGCCAGGGGGAGCTATGTGAACAACGAACGGATTGCCGTGTACAATGAGGTCATCCGGTCTTTGGCGGAGGAGAAGGACTGCTTTTTGGCAGATGTGGCGGAGGCCCTGACGGGAGAGGACGGATGCCTGCCTGCGGATTTGAACTTTGACGGGGTGCACCTGAATCCGGCGGGCTGCAAGATCTGGCTGAACTATTTGAGAACCCACAGCGTATAATGTGGGGACGCGGGGCCTGCGGGCCGGATAAATTTTGCGCGGGCCCCTCAGATTTCATGCAATTTTTCCTCCCTTGGCGCATATACTGGCAGGAAGCGCAAAACGCAAAGGAGGATACGGCATGAGTTTTCGGATCAATGATGCTGCCGGCGATGTGGATGATCTCATCTTCCAGGACTGCTGGCTGGCCAGCGACAGATAAAGAGGGCGCCTCAAAAGAGGCGCCCTCAGCTTGTCGAAAAAGTGTTTTCGACAAGCTGAGCGGGAGTTTCACAACTTTAAAAAGTTCTGAAAATCCCTGATTTCAATCGCGCAGAGAACCCTTCCTGGGTTCATCTCCG
>ERZ808035.523-NODE-523-length-32661-cov-6.631537_pt1 | contig 32661 bp, 38 predicted proteins | sample MGYA00380189_ERZ808035 | MGnify/ENA primary metagenome ERZ808035 (study PRJEB31490, sample SAMN06133407) | mouse gut metagenome | isolation source: M5_1 | host: mice | place: China: Chengdu | collected 2015-05 ...
TGTCCATGCATCCGGGGCAGGTATTTGACAGAGAGCAGATTTATGAGAGAATCTGCGGCTGCGATGCAGAGGGTGACAGCCGCAGTATTACGGAGTTAGTCCGGCGGATTCGGAAAAAGCTGGCGGAGCATACGCAGAAGGAGTATATTGAGACAGTTTGGGGAGTGGGCTACAAATGGATAAATTGAGAAACCTGTCAATCAGAAAATCGATCATTCTATATATTTTTATCAGCCTTTTAGTAAGTCTTCTGCTGTGGGGGACAGCTTATGGGGCAGCAGCGTACGCGGTGCAGATGCAGTCCGTGAGAGAATTTGAAAGGGAAGAAACCAGTGACAATCCAGTATACTATGATGAAAATCTGTTTGACAGACCGGATTTATATATTGGGGCAGAGCAGGATAGGTTTCTTTTAGAACTCTGTGATTTTATTCTCGTATATGGGTTTCTGGTATTCTCTGTCCCCGGAATCGTGATCGCTGTACTCTTGTTTTATCGAAACAAGATACAGAAGCCTTTACAGGAGTTAGAGACTGCTTCCAGGCAGATTGAAGAGAATAATTTAGACTTTCATATCAACTATGAGAATGATGATGAACTGGGACAATTATGTGCAGAATTTGAGAAGATGCGTAAAGAACTGGCATCAAATAATCAGAAAATGTGGCGTATGGTGGAAGCGGAAAAGATGCTGCGTGCAGCCATAGCCCATGATATCCGCACACCGCTTGCTACCCTGCGTGGATATCAGGAAATGATGCTGGAATTTTTGCCAGGGAGTACATTAAGCCGGGAGAAGATGGAAGAAATGCTGCGGGAAGGGATAGGACAGATTGACAGGATTAACCGTTTTGTGGAAAACATGAGGGTGTTATCCGGGCTGGAGTTAAGGGAAGCGGTTTGGGAACAGACAAGCCTGAACCAGTTGGAGGCTAAGATACGGATATCGTCAGGGGTGTTGGAGACAGAGTATGGGAGAAATGTGACTTTTAATCCGATATATGCTGACAAAGATTTTCAGGCAGATGCCGGTTTTGTTCTTGAAGTGGCAGAAAATCTGATATCCAATGCTCTGAGGTTTGCAAATCAGAATGTTTTAGTCCGCTTTTTCCTTGAGGGAGAGAGCCTGACGTTGGAAGTTGAAGATGATGGAAAGGGATACCCGCAGGGATTTTCACTGCCGGAAGACATACACCAGACCAGGGGACTGCATCAACAATCTGACCTGAAGCATCTGGGGATTGGATTGTATATCAGCCGGATATGCTGTGAAAAACACGGAGGGAAGCTCACTGTAGAAAACCGTTCTGATGGCGGAGGCATGGCAAGGGCAATATTTCGGGTGAAATAATATATGACCAGGAGGGGCTGCAAAGGCAGCTTCTTTTTTAATTATTTTTTCTTCGTTGTCTGTTTGTTGTGAAATGGATGATATCCTAATGTATAACAAATGGAGTGTGAGGAAAGGTATGGAAATTTTAAAAACAACAGACTTAACAAAGTATTATAGCCATAATGGAACAGTGACGAAAGCCGTCGATCATGTAAATATCAGTATATGTAAAGGGGAATATGTTTCTATCATAGGACAATCGGGTGCGGGTAAGAGTACATTGCTGAACCTGCTCGGTGGTCTGGATAAGCCGGATGCCGGAAAGGTCTTTATTAAAGGGACATCTATTTATGATGAAGGAAAGAACCTGACTGTGTTCAGACGCCGGAATATTGGATTTATTTTTCAGTCCTATAATTTAATGCCTTTTTTGAATGTATGGGAAAATATTATCCTGCCTGCAGGGATTGACGGGAAATCATTAGACAAAGCATTCGCATGTGAACTATTGGAGCGTCTGGAGTTATCTGCTAAAAAAAGCAGTTTTCCTGAAGAATTATCCGGAGGGCAGCAGCAGCGTGTGGCAATCGCCAGGGCATTGATCATGAAACCGTCAATCGTTTTAGCAGATGAGCCGACAGGGAATTTAGACAGTAAGACTGGCAGCAAGGTATTCCGGCTATTATTGGATGTATGTAAAAGGTTTGACCAGACATTGCTGCTTGTCACCCATAACGAAATGCTTGCAAAAGAGGCAGACACGATCATAAGGGTAGTTGATGGGGCTGCGGTTACCCAAAAATGATGATGGAGTTGAAACGAGAATGCAGAACAGAACCATGTGGAATCTTGCCATAAAAAATATATTTTATAACAAACGCAGAAGTTTACTGATCATATTCACGATCATGTTGTCAGTATGCCTTGTTTTCAGCGTGATGACATACTGGAATAGTTACAGGAGTCTGGAAAAAAGGGAGGCTCTTGAAAAAGAGGGAGAATATCATGCTGAATATATGGATGTAGGGATATGGCAGCTTAAAAGAATAGGGAACAATCATGACATATGCGGGAGTTACATCACATACAAAGCGGATGATGTGCATATTGTCAATGAGGATTTTGCTGATAATTATATTACGCCACAGGCTGTTTCTTTTGAGGATCTGGAAAAAGTTTATCATCTCTATGCAGGGCATATGCCGCAGGAAGAAGATGAAATCGTTATGGACAGGTGGGTTATGGAAACATTGGGATTGGGGGCCGAACCGGGTATAAAAATCCGTTTGTCATTAGGCATAGCGGACAAAGATACTGGAGAAGTCTGCCAGATAGAACGGGATTTTCAGATCATGGGTATCCTGGGCGATATAGAATCACTAAGAGCTGGTAATATTTCTTATGTTATTTTTGACAAAGGTTTTCTGGACAGCATATCAAAGGAAATTTCCTACAATGTGAAGATACGCCTGAGATCAAATTTTGAAAGCAGGAAACAAGTTGAAGACCTGGCGTTTGCTATGGGAATCCGCGAGGAAAATATAAACTATAATACGGCATATCTGGATGCGTTTGGCATTGAAATAATGGATATTTTCGGGTTGGCAGTCGTAATATCCTTTATCCTTTTTATAGCCGTGATAGTTGTGCTGAACATCTACAATATTTATTTTGGTCAGAATATAAGAATATATGGGTTATTCAAAGCCATAGGAGCTACCGATCTGCAGTTAAGGATATTCGTTTTTTATGAATCACTGGTATTAGGTTCGCTGGGCATCATAGCAGGCATTGCCGCCGGGACAGGGATGAGTTTTTGTGTGGTTCCTCTCACAAATAAGATGAACAAGGGTATGACAGAGATCATCACAGACATTTCGGCACTCTCTTTTCTGACGGCTACGGTTGCCGGATATTTTATCGTGTTGTTTGCATCAAGCTCTCCCTTGCGAAAAATGATGCAAATATCCGTGACAGGGGCTTATCGTTACAATCCTGTAAATATGAAAAACAGGAATGTGGGAAAGCTGGCAGAGAAAATCAGTATAAAATATCTGGCATATACTTATATTTCCAGATATAAGAGAAAATTAGCCTTTAATATCCTTTCTGTGACCGCGACTTTTATTTTGTTCATCGTGGCAGGCAGCATCATAGGAAGCATGAATTTAGACAGCTTGACGAGTTTGACGATAGGAGGGGACTACAGCATACAGATTTCCGATACGGTTTCAAGAGGCCGGGAACGCATAGATCTGCTGGATGCGGATTTTCTTAATGAACTGGACAATTATGAGGAAATAGAAAGTTATCATACAATCATGTATGAACGTATTTGGTGGGCAGAACAATCCGCACAAAACCACATCGAGCTGCCGGAGGAATATATTGAGCTGGGGATAGGATATGGCGATATAGCCTCTATCCTGTATGGATATGACAGTGAATTTTTAGAAGGTATCGAAAAGTATATAACTGCCGGGACATTTGATCTTAAGCTGCTGGAAACAGGCGAATATATCATAGCCGTTGACGATGGCATTTCCAATATATCTCCGGGTGATGTGTTATATTTCAATAATTCTGACGGAAGTGAATTCGCAGTAAGAGTATTAGGCATTGTTTCCAACAATATCACTTACCGGGGATATAAGGCATCGGGATGCGACTTGATTGTTCATCAAAATCTGTTAGAACATTTAGGTATGGATACCCGTATACAGAGAATTGTTATATCATCGGGCAATTGGGGTGGGCAGGATCTTAAAATAGGATTACAGGAAATGCTGGATGGAAGAGAAGATATAGTGCTTGTTTCTTATGTGGATTTAAAGAGGGAGCTTGAGGAAAAGAAAAATATGATTTCTGCTATTTCTCATGGCTTTTTATTGGTTCTGTTCCTGATAGTGGTCTTTAATTTAGTCAATACGACATTTACGAATGTTTTGTCCAGGAAGAGGGAATTGGGCATACTGGAGGCAATAGGTCTTACACTACGGCAGGAAAAGAAACTGTTGCAATTTGAAAGTTTCTACATTGTGGCTGTTTCATCCCTAATCGGGGTGGTGATAGGTTATCCTGTGGGATATATAGCGTTTCTTCTGTTCAAAAAACAGGCGGATTATGCTGTGTATCATTTTCCTATAATGGAAAGCCTGTTGCTTGCAGCAGTACTGTGGCTTCTGCAATGTTTCATCGTCAACAGGTGCAGCAGCCTGTTAGAGAAGCAATCCGTAGTTGAAAAAATCAGATATAAGGAGTAAAGGGATATGGGAAAATTAAAAGTTTTTATTTTGGCGGCTGTGGCAGTAATTGCAATCTTTTTGATTGCAGGAGCGATTCAGAACTCAGATAGAAAGCCAGATGAATACACATTGATATTTGAAGGGGATAACAAGGCGGAGGTATGGGCAGATATTGCAATACAGGGAGAAAATGGCGTTATGTATCTGGGCAGTATGCTTCTTAAGGACAGTGCCCCGACAATGCGTGATGTCGTGGAAACCATCAATCATAAGAATGAGGGAATATTGATTGGTATGGATGATAATGGGATTATTACATCGGTCAATGAATGTCAAAATGAGACGAAGCATTGGAATGTCTACATAAATAATAAAAGAACTTCAGAACAAAATATAGATGCTATACAGGTAAGTGATTATGACGGAATCACTTTGCTGTATGAATGATAAATAACTCAGCAAAAGGAGACAGGAACCAACGCTCCAGATAGTAGACTGCGAGAACGTATACGGTATAGGCTCATGTAAAGGATTGGGGAAGGCTGTCAAGTGCCTTCCCCGGTTTTTTATCTGTCTTTCGGGGAAAAAATCTGTATGTCGGGGATAGAGATAGCCTGTAACAATAAACCATGTATAATAAATCAATAAACAAAGAGGCTATCTGGTCTAAAATTGAAAACAGATAAAAATATTTTTAAATTTATCCAGTCAAAAGTAAGTGTTTTTTGAAATTGGTTCGTATTATATATGACTGGCCAGTTAAGTGTACTGTATGAGAAAGAGGAACCTGTATTGAATGATAAAAAAATAATCTCAGCAATCGCAGCCCGGGATGAGAGGATGCTGGCATTTGTGGTACAGAAATATTCCAAGATTCTCTGGAAGATTGCCGCGTCCATTCTGATCAACGCGGCTTCCGTCCAGGATGTGGAGGAATGCGTAGCAGATGTGTTTATTTACCTGTGGCAATATCCTGAAAAGTATGATTCTGACAAAGCGAAGTTATCTTCATGGCTTTCTGTAGTTGCAAGGTCAAAAGCAGTTGACAGCTACCGCCGGATTGCCAGAAAAAGAGAAATATCCATGGAAGAAATTGTGGTAGAAAATCTGGGATATGCAGAAAACAGTGCGGCAGATGAAGAAATGTATTCCATGGAAGAAGCGAATTCCAAGGATAAATTGCGGTCTTGTATTGATGAACTGGATGAAAAGGAAAAAGAGCTAATCATGAGACGGTATTATTATGAGCAGAAACCGGCGGAGATTGCGGTGGCACTGGATATGCCAAAGAAACAGGTGGAAAACAGATTATATTATGTGAGACAGAAGCTGAGGAAAATGATGGAGAAGCGGGAAGGAGACCAGTCATAATGGAAAAAAGGCATCCCATGAAAGAAAACCATTTCATGAAAGAAAAGCATTCCATGAAAAAATACAACAGGAAAAACCTTAAGGCTATACAGACTATTGTGCAGGAAAAAACAGGGGCAGCCATTGTTCCGGAGAGAAAGCCGGCCGGGTATAAGGTCAGGCAGATGGCGCTTTTGGCGGGCAGTCTGTTGTGTTTTGTTATACTGTGTGCTTTTGCATATGCAAAGTTTTCAGACCTGAACGGGGATGTGGCAGGGTTTGCGCCAGCCTATCAGGGTGACGGCAGATTTGAAATTGTCATTGTCAATGAATCCGGCAGGGAATTAAAGCTGCAGGATAATGTCAAGGTCATGCAGTGGTCAACCGGTGAAGAAGTGGAAGGGGACAATGGAAAGATCAGGATGTCAGGACTGACGATAGCCCCCCACTCCCAGGGAGTCGTTTCCATTGACATATCAGAAGGCTATGATGTGAAGGCAATGGAAGAAAATCTGCCGGAAGGAGATTGGTACTATTTTGTCCTCACGAATAACAATTTTGCCTTTGGGCAGGACTGGATGTGTTTCTTTGATTTTGAAATCAGGGAGACTAAGGAGGTCATGGACGAAGCAGTTGATTTCATGGAGCAGCGGGCAGAGAGGCAAAAAACAGGGGAACAGCAATACAGTACAGGGGAGCTGGTTGATCCGGACTGGATCTGGCCGACGGTCAGCCGGGATGTATCGGGGCTTTATGGCTGGCAGGAAAACGGAATTTATTCGGATCATGTGAATATCGTTGGAACGGCCGGGGATGAGATCTATGCAGTCGCGGACGGAGTGGTGACGGAGGCGTCCTTTGAAAGCTCTACAGGGAACTTTATCATAGTTGATTTAGGAGAAGGCATTACTGTTAAATACGGCCATCTGAAGGAGATAAAGGTGTCTGAAGGCGAGGAAATAAAGCAGGGGCAGGTTATTGCAACACTGGGACAGACCGGAATGGCGACAGGCCCGAACCTGCTGTTTGAAGTAAGCATCAATGGGGAGAATGTCAATCCATTTGTGGAATAGAGGGGATTTCCTATCAAAAGTAAAAGACAGCTTCCAACAGCCTATATCGGCTGGGAGCGGAACGGAGACGGATATGTATAAAAAACGTGTGATAAAGGCAGTTATGATAATTATGGCGGCTGTCTGTTTTATGACAGCCTGCGCACAGAAACCGGACAGCGAGGAACGGGGAGGCATCAGGGTTGCCGTGGGAGGTAATGAGTACCAGGAGAGCCAGACAGGGGAAGGCGGAGGGGAAAGCCAGTCAGGTGAGGCAAAGCCTGCTTCGGATGACGCGTCTCTTCCGGATAGCGGCTCCCCTGAAAATGATCCTATAGAATCCTCCGGTCTTTCTTCAGACAGGGAGATTTCAGAAATCCTTGCTGCCTGCGCAGATACAAGGATTGAACAGACTATCACGGCGGCAGACGGGACATTGCTTTCTATCAGTGCTGATGTCAACGTGGAGGGGATAACCAGAGTCAGCCAGTATGAATATGTCCTGGAAGACATTACCGAGGAAAGACGTGCAGCCCTGTTTGAGTCGGTATTTCCAGAAACGGCGGACCAGGCAGAATATGATGAAATGAATGATGTTTGGACGCTGGATATCGATTCTGCCATAAGGAACTATTTTCTGTACCAGATCAGCTATTCCAACGGCGGGGCAACCATTCCCGGTGAACAGATCATCGTGTTTGAGAACCGGTATTATGACCTGTATCCGTTTGAAGATAACCGGCTGGGTTCCGTTTCGGACAGCAGGATAAACACTTCCCTGGACGGGGCGGAGGACATATGCAGGCGGGTGGTGGAGGCCATAACAGACACAGGGGATTACGCAGTGGACTTTATCCACGCTTACGGGAACAATGGGAGACGCCCTTACCTGAAGCTGGTGTATAAGCGTATGCTGGACGGTATGCCAGTAACGGCATATAATGACCTAGCGCTCCTGTTTGACAATGAAGGCATTGAGAAGGTGTCCGGCTCCCTGTTTTCCGTAAAAGACACTGGACTGGAAGGGACAATACTTTCCCCAGATGAGGCTGTATGGAAACTGCAGGAACAGGCGGCATTTTTGAACTTTGAGGGGGCAGGACGGGTATCGGCAAGCGAGATTACCCTGGAATATGTGGTGGTCATTTCTGCTGATGGAAAGATACTGGTCACGCCTGTCTGGAGGTTCCTGCTTGGGGAGGATGGGGATGAAAGAAATTTCCAGCGCCAGAAGATACTCGGCGTTGATGCAGTCACAGGGGAACTGATTTGGGAAGAACGGGGGAATACACTGTGAGCAGGTCATTAGGCAGAAGATTAAAAATGAGTATTTTTTCCCCGGCGATGCTTGTGAGTGTCTTTGTGGGGGCTTGGTTTCTGATGTGGAGCCGGGTGGCAAACCTTATCAGTTATAATGCGAAATATGGCGCGGCACTGACTTTTAAGGATATGGGGGCTGTTTTTCTGGATGACATTGCAGTATCCCACACCTTAAGCGGCTATGATCTGTTTGCGCCGATCCTGGCAGTGCTGCCTGCTGCAGCGGCGTTTTGTGATGACTATAACAGTGGTTACATAAAATCCATATTGACCAGAGTTTCAAAGCGCCGGTATATCAGGGAGACTTTGCTTTGCTCCTCCATAGCGGGAGGGCTGGCAGTATTCCTGCCGTGTTTCCTGTCAGGAGTGTTCTATCTGGTAAACGGGAAGCTGGATACCCTGGAAAATGTGAACAGCTGGGGGTATTCCACGACATTTGATGAAACGGTATATGCCGGGATGCAGTATGTGTGGGGCGGTCTGCTGCTTGCACTTATGTTGATGGCGCTTGCTTTCTTATTTGGGGCAATCTGGTCTGATATAGGTCTGCTGGTATCCGTCCTGCTCCCGAATAAGTATCTGGCGCTGGCGGCACCCTTTGCGCTCTATTTTTCCATACACCTGATTTTTTACCGGATAGGGTTTCTCCTGGTGTTAAGCCCGGTCAATATGCTGATGCCGGACACTACATTCATACCATTTACTCTGTATCCGCTGCTTTACGAAGTGCTGCTGTTGGGACTGGTCTGCGTTTTATTTTCCGTATTGGCGAAAAGGAGGTTGTGGGATGTTTAAGATATGCCGGCATCAGCTGCGGATGGCGTGTGGCTCCCCACGCTTTTATATTGCATTGTTTCTGGGATGTGCCATACATATTGTGGGCATCATGCCGCTGCTTGAATATGGGTCAGGGATTGGCAGGCCCTTATGTATATTGGAAGGGTTTGTCTATTTCTGCTGTGAAAGGTACACCACGTCAGCGGTTTTTCTGGGCATTGTGTTCCTGGTTTCGGATATCCCCTTTTCTTCCGAAAATGAGACATATACCCTTTTGCGCGTTTCCCGTAAAAAATGGCTGGCAGGTAAAGTAATGTACCTGTTTGGTGCCTGCGTCCTGTTTTACACGGTGGTGTTTCTTTCGGGAACGGCGTTCCTTTCGGGCAATGCTTATGCGGGGAATTTCTGGAGTGAGCCTTTTTATTATCTGTCACAGGGAATGGATGCCGGGGATTACAGCGCCTATTTCCCGTATCCCCATATTCTGATGCTCTCTCCCCTGCAGGCGGTTCTCATCGGTTTTTCGCTGGATGTGGCATATGCGTTTGTCATGAGCCTTTTCCTTTTTTTCTGTAACCTGAAGCTGTCGAGAAACTTAGGGTACGCAGCCACCATGCTGCTCCATGCGGTATTTTACCTGATACTCAGCGTTTTCCAGTCCCGTTATTATGCAAGGTACTCCCTTTTGGGGAACAGTATGCTGATGTACCACAGCGTACATGGGCAGTATGGGGAATTGCTGCCGCCGTTCTGGCAGTCTTTTATAGTCTTTGGGGGAGCGGCAGTCATTTTAATCCTTATGATTTTTAAGGGCATCCGGAGGTATGATTTCAGGATAACGGTGGGGACGAGACAATGAGAAAATGGAGAAGGAGATTCCAATGGGAAAAACTTTTCCCATGGAAAAAAGGATTTCCATGGAGGATTGCCGGTCGGATACTGGACAGACGTGCCATTATGATATATTTTGCGGCATGGCTGCTGTTTTTTGCTGTCACGCCGGGGCATAAAGGAGCAATGGCTATTCTGGGAGGCTTTTCCCCGCAGGAGAGCAGGGGGATGGACATTCTGGGAATCATACGCTGGAACCTGTGTGTGCTGCCGCCGGTTGCGGTCAGCATCCTTTTCATGGATGTGGAAATGGGTGTGCTTAGGGTTTACACCATGGTCAGGTCAGGGAGTATGAAAAAATGGTTCCTGGCTCGGTTACTGGGCATTGCAGCAGCCAATCTGGTCTATCTGCTCCTGTTTGTGGGGATTGCAGAAATAGGTATGGGGAGTGGCGACTATAAAAGGAATGGCTTCGGGCTTTTTCTGGCGGTTTTCTTTCTGCACAGTTTCCTTATGTCTGTGTTTTCCGTGGCATTGTGCGGGAAAAACAGGAGAGTCCATAAAGCCGTGGTTTTTTATCTCTTAGTGGAGGGGATCATGGTTGTCATAGGGGATAATTTTCCCCGGACAGCCGCCTGCCTTCCGCCTTATTGGGGAATGATACAGCAGGTTGGCGGAAGCAGCACAGGTTATCTTTTTGGAATCATAATTTTATCGGCTGTGATCATTGTTGTTTCAGCTGTATTTATCAAAAAGGGCCTGCGGGCATAGCAAATAAAGTTGTGTATCACAATGAAGATTCATATCATAATGAAACTTCGTATCATAAGCGGAATGATGGTTTGATAAATATAAAGAAGCTGTGCCGGCACAGCGGAAGTGAGGAAAACATGGAAAATGCGGTTATCGTGGAAGATATAGTAAAGTCTTTTAAGGGCATCCGGGTACTGGATCATGTGAACATTTCTTTTGAAAAAGGCAAGATCCATGGCATTATTGGCAGGAATGGTTCGGGCAAGACAGTCCTTATTAAGATAATATGCGGTCTGGTGCAGCCGGATGAGGGGCATGTGCGGGTGAATGGGAAAGAGATTGGGAAGGATGTGGATTTCCCGGAAAATATAGGTGTCATTATAGAGGCTCCCGGCTTTCTGCCTTCTTTAAGTGCCTATAAAAATCTGGACTATCTGGCATCCTTAAGGGGCGTGATCGGGAAAGAGCAGATCCGCAGTGCCATATCTGCGGTAGGGCTTGATCCGGATGATAAAAAGCATGTGGGAAAGTATTCCCTGGGAATGAAACAGCGACTGGGGATAGCACAGGCAATCATGGAAGACCCGGATATACTGATTCTGGACGAACCTATGAATGCACTGGACAAGAGTGGTGTGGCAGAGATCAGGGAGCTGCTGTTACGTCTGAAAGGAGAAGGGAAAACAATCCTGATCGTGTCACACAATCCAGAGGATATCCATATGCTGTGCGACACAGTACATGAAATGGACGGAGGAAAATTGTGCTGATTTTTCGGGTGTTCTCCCAGTGTTAAGTGCCTTCCCCGGTTTTTTATCTGTCTTTCGGGGAAAAAATCTGTATGTCGGGATGAAGTGAATGATATTTAGAGGGGATTATGTTACAGTTAAACTATTTGAAAAACGAAACGGAGGAAAACGCTTTGAAAAGGATAGTGATAACTTTTATAGAATGTATATGCTTTTTCTTAGGGTGGGCAATATTGTCAGCGGTGTTGCCTTTGTCCAATTCGGATAATCCTGCTGTATGGAGATTATGGGCAGAAATCACACCGTTGTTGTCAATTATAGCATTTACATTCATTTTTTGGTTAATTGAAAAGAAAACTATAAAATTACAACTTTTTAATAATCCAGTAAAAGGAACTATGATAGGAATTATAACGGGAATTTTGTGGTTAGGTTTTCCAGTTGTTATTATGAAGTTGATGGGAGTTATAGATTTTAGCAGAAAGAATGATATTCCTTTATTTTTCGTATGGGTATTGGCGGCTTTTCTGAATGTTATCATGCAGGAACTGCTTGTGAGGGGCTTACTTTATCAAATGCTGAAACAAAAGTATAATATCGTGGTTTCTACCATAGTAACCACGACGCTGTTTACATTATTGCATGGAGGCGCATTTGAGGCGGGCGTGGTTCCGGTAGTGAATATTCTCACAATGAGTCTGCTTATGACGGTTATCTTGGAATATAGCGGTTCTCTTATAGCGCCAACAGTCATGCACTTTATATGGAATGGAATAGGTGCGTTAGTATTAGGCGGTGTGTCGCTGGCAGATGATTATCCGCATTTACTGAATATGATCTTTTCAGGAAGTGAACTTTTATCTGGTGGAGAATGTAAAATAGAAGGAAGTATTGTTGTTTTGGTAGTTAATGCCATACTGCTTGCAGTGCTTATCGGATTACAGAGAAAAAAATAGGAATGACATAGCAGACCATATATAATAATAAAGGGTATTGCATCCAAACCGCAGTACCAATTCCTTAAACATAAAACAGCAAAGGAGGCATGAACCAATGCTTCAGATAGCAGTCTGCGAGGACGAACAGGCGGATAGGGATAACCTCATAGATATCCTGAAACCGCTTTTAGATAAGTATGAAGAAGAATATCGGATCACAAACTTTACCTCTGGTGGAGAGCTGTTGCAATCGGATGATAGCTTTCACCTGATCTTCATGGATATTATGATGGAGGGCAGGAACGGAATAGAGACAGGGCAGGAGCTTTACAGCCAGAACCATTCTGCAAAGATTATTTATACCACCAATTTCGGACAATACTGCATGGATGCGGTGAACACCGTACACGCCTTTGCTTTTCTGGAAAAGCCGGTATCGGCGGAAGCACTGGAGGAACAGTTGCAGGCACTTTTGCGGCAGTACTGGGAAGCAGAGGTGCGGCTGGAGTTCCAGAACGTATCTTATGAGGAAAACGGTGTCCAATCGGAAAAACCCACCCTATTGCTTCTCGTTGATACACTATAATGAGATGCTTTCCATACGCATTGAGAACAGCGTGGAAAAGGAAGTAAGGATAAAGAATGGTAAACCAGTAAGCACAGGCGGGAAAGGCACTGGCATCGGCTGTTTGAATGTGTAGCGGTGCGTGGAGAAATATGGGGGCAGCGTCCTCTATAAAAACGGTGACGGGAAATTTTACAGTGATGTGATTCTAAACAGGTAAGCGGAATAGCACAAACCATAAAAGCGATTTAGTATTATTTAGAGCAAATTTAGGGAAAAAACATAAAAAAATCTGTACTTCGGGGAAAAAATCTGTACCTCGGAATAATTGTATAGGATTTTATGTACATATTTCCGATAACAAAAATAACAGATTTTAAGAACAGGATTAAGGAGGTCGAAATCATGGAAATCAATGTTAATAGTGGAAATGGAGCATTAGCAGCATATAAATATGCAAGTAAAGAACAAAAAAAGTTTGCCAAAGAAACCACCTTTGCTGAAAAAGTGGCTGAAACAGGCAGTACACAGGAATTATCAGAAGCGGAAAAATTGGAAGCGTTTAAGAAAGAGATGTGGAATGAGATTAACTCTATTCCACGAAGCAGCAGTATGAGTTGGTCTATCAATATAACAGATGAAGCATTTGAACGTATGATGAATGAGCCGGAATTTAAAGATAAAATGATGAGTTTAATTAGGGAGGATGCCGCAGCAGGACGCTATCCCATAGTTTGTAGTATAACTATGATTGATGAAAACGGATACAAAGGTTATTCTTATAACGATACGAATGTTGGGAATGCAGCGTATTCATCACATTCCAAAGATAAGAATAATTTCTATAAACAAAAAGCAACTAACAAATCTAATAGCAATGATTTAACAGAGTATTACGAAAAACAGCGCAGGGAGCAGGAATTACAAAAGGAATTGAGGAATAAAGAATATTTCGAGCACAAAAGGTTGACAGAATATTGGAACAAACGCCAGAGTGTCGCCGCTTCCTATGAATCAAATGTTTTGGCAGAGCCAGTAAAAAGCAATGGTTTTGAAAGTACAACAACAGGGGCTATCGTTTAGAGTAGAAATTTGTCATTAAAATTGGTGACAACCGGAAACGGAGTTCAAATTTATAAAATTCAAGGAGGAATAGGTTATGCAGATAATAAGGGATAATTATTCACAATAAGCAAATATGGTACAGCAGATGTTTGGGAATAGGAAAAATTCTAATGATCCGTTAACACAATGTGATTATGGGAATTTTTCACTGAGGTTCAAGCCTGTTGACATCAAATTCACAAAACCGAATTGGGATAATATCATGACAAAACGGGATAAACCAGTCATGTCGGAGGAAGAATTTGAGGAAGCCATAAAGGAGCTTGCAAGGAAAGAGTTTTCTACCGGAAAAAGGGATGATGCGGCATATAGGAAACTATGTATGCAGCATGGGGAGACAGTTTCTCCGGACAGAAAAGCCATTTATGAATCAAGCATGAAAAAGACGGGCGGTAAGATGAATGCGGCTTGTATGTTTTGGGATAACAATGGAAACAAAACATTGTCTTATCATCCGATTACAGGAAGTTGGGATGCCATAAACACTGAGGAAGAATTTGCAAGAGCGAGAGTATTTACGTCTATCTACAATGATGAACTTGCACGACTGAAAAAAGAGTACGGAGAAAATGCAAAAGGAACAATATCATATCAGCAGATATAGTCAGATTTGGCAGCAGGTACAAAAACGTTTGCGGTAGGTGTTGGAAGTACAGTTGATTATATGGTTTAGTATAATTTCCTTTGCATATTACTTTAGGAAAGGTTGGACATGAAAAAATAAAACGAGGAAAAGGAGCTATAAAAGCTCCTTTTTGGTTGCGTTTCAAAAGTTACTTCTAAGATTCATATCTTAAATTTATATAAATCACTTGTGAATTACTGACTTGTGTGTTAATGTGTTATGTATAACAGTAAAACAACATTAACAGTAGGAGGGTGATCGTGAAACTTATTATTTCAAATATATCGGGCATACCAATATATGAGCAGATCAAGCAGCAGGTTAAATCTGCCATTATGTCCGGTGATTTACATGCGGATGAAACACTGCCTTCTTTGCGGACGCTTGCCAGAGATTTAAAAATCAGTGTCCTGACCGTGACAAGGGCATATACGGAATTAGAAGAGGAGGGTTTTGTAAAGAATATTCAAGGACGGGGCTGTTTTGTTTTGAGTCGGGGTTCTGAGCTTTTGAAGGAACAACTGGTCTGCAAAATTGAAAACAGCTTATCAGAAGCGATAAATGCTGCCCGTGTGGCTGAACTTTCAGGAGAAGAACTGCATCGTCTTCTGGATATTTTAATGGAGGAAAAAACGGATGAATAATTATTTGGAAGTAAAAAACCTGTCAAAATCCTTTGACAATTTCCGGCTGCATGACATTACTTTTACCTTGCCCAAAGGGTATATCATGGGGCTGATCGGACCGAATGGCTCCGGAAAAACAACAACTATCAAGCTCATTTTAAATATGCTGAAACGTACAGACGGCGAAGTGAAAATATTAGGGCTGGATAATATTGCCGATGAGCAGGCGGCAAAGAAAAGTTTAGGCGTTGTTTTTGATTCCAACTATTTCAGTGATGACTGGAAGATATCTCAGGTTGAGAAATCAGTGTCGGTTTTCTATGAGAACTGGAACACACAAAGGTTTTCTGAATTGCTGGATAAATTCCATATTTCGCCTACAAAAAAAGTAAAAGAACTTTCCAAAGGTATGCAGATGAAACTTATGCTTGCCTGTGCTTTTTCATATGACGCAAAATTATTGATATTAGACGAGCCTACCAGTGGTCTTGACCCTGTTTCAAGGGATGAACTTCTTCATATCCTGTCAGAATATATTGAAGACGGGGAACATAGTGTTTTGTTCTCTACCCATATTACCGGGGATCTGGAACGTGCTGCTGACTACATTACCTATATCAGTTATGGGGAATTGTTTTTCAGCGGTGGCAAGGATGAATTTGTGGACAGCTTCAGGATAGTCAAGGGAGGGCGTGAAGAGTTATCTGACGATTTGGGTAAAAAAGCATTTGGCATCAGGGATTTTGCCACGGGATTTGAAGCGCTCATTAAAACCGAAGATATAAAGCAGTTTGCACACCTTAATGTGGAACCGGCAACGATTGACGATATTGTGGTATTTACCAGTAAGAGAGGTGAACAGTATGAGTAATATTTTGAAATCTGTAAAACTGGATTTTTCTTTAGTAAGACCCTATGTGAAAACAATATGCTTCACAATGGTGCTGCCTGCTGTCTTTGCAGCAATCAACCGCTCACTCTTAACAGGAATATCCTTTGCCATGTGCTTTATTGCCATGACCAGCGGATATACGTTTTCCATTACTGAGAAAAATGATATGGAGCGGCTATACGGTATATTGCCAGTCCGTAAAAGTGAACTTGTGGTGGGGCGGTATGCTTTTATCATCATCATGGGATTACTTGCATTGATATTTTCCCTGATTGTACATCCTGTTATATTAAGGAATTTGGGCGAAACCGTCAGCGCATTTGACATAGCCTGTGCCGCTGCTGCAGGGATATTTCTTTTTGCCCTTTACACGGTATTCCAGCTTCCCGGATATTATAAATATGGCTCTATCAAAGGCAGGGTGTTTATGTATATCCCGGTGGCAGGCTTTCTGGCAACACTGTTTTTGGTTACTAAGATTCCGGCTGACAACAGTGGATGGCTCATTACGGTTCTTAGCTCGCCTGTGATATTGGTTTTATTGGCGGCAGTTTTCGTTGTTATCATGTATATCATTTCAATACTGGTATCTATCAAAATAGTTCAGGGAAAAGAAGTGTGAGGTGAAAGTGTATGGATTTTACTGTTTTAATCGTGGGGCTTATGCTTGGTATCGGGATACCGCTCAGAAACAAAGCAATCAAAGAATATAGGAAGAAAAAGGAACAGAAGACTTCAAAAGAAAATAGCAGTAAGTAATTAAAGAGCTATAAAACATAACGGAAAGGGAGGCTGTTGATAAAATCGGAAGTTGGAGGATTACTTTTGTAAAAAAATGAATGAGTAAATCCAGCGATGTCTTTGATAATTTACTCATTCAAAATTGGCGTTGGTGAATGGATGTTACTATTAAGCACAAACATTATAAAAAAAATAATCGTCCAAGAACTAAGAGCTTTGTCCTTCTATACTATTCAGATTTAGAAAAGATTAAAGAGACCTTGTAGCCCTTTTGTTCTTCACTCTCAATCTGCATTGTTCCCCGATGGGCGTCTACAATCTGGCGGACAAGAATAAGTCCAAGGCCATGTCTCAGATCCAGTCTATCATCAGTACTTTCCATGTAATGCGGTCTTTCCTTTAACTCTCTCATTTTTTCAGCGGACATGCCAACACCATTATCCGATATGGACAAGCAGATGGTGTCAGCCTCGCAATTCAAGCCAAGGACAATGCTGCAGCCCTCTGGATTGTGACGGATGCTGTTCTGAACCAAATTGCCTATTGCCCGTGAAATCAAGCGGGCATCACAGTCTAGGGTGACTGTCTCGGCGGAAGGGGGGATATGGATTTCAACTGGATAATTCTCGGAAATTTCCGTGCTTAGCAGTTCTGCCGTATAAGAGCGTAGCAGCTTGGACAGACGCACGGGTTCCTTATGGACAGGCTGCATATCATATTCCAATTGAGATACCAGATTTAAGTCCTGCACCAGATCTTTTATCTTCATGCTTTGATGTTTTATGGTTTCTGCCTGTGTCCTGATTCTGTCATTTGCAGCGGTATCACCTGCTATCCTTCCAGAATAACCCATGATCATGGACAGTGGGGTGCGGATGTCATGGGAGACACCGCTGATCCAGTTGGCACGGGCCTGATTCTGCCGGCTCAGGATTCGGGATGCCCTGTTTACACTGTCAGCGACTTCGGACAAGTCCCCTGATATGGAAAGCGATACCGGTTTTCCTTCTGAAAGTGATGCAATGGCAGAAATAATGGGTTCTGTGAAACATATGATTTTTTTGCGTGAAAAATAGTAGGCAAGAAACAGCGTTGTCAGGTCAATGACCAGCATTGCGCAGGAAAAAATGGGAATTATTTTCACAGTATTCATGGGGTAGTAGTTTCCGGTAATCTTGAAATAGCTTCCTTTGGGGTAACCAAGTACCAGAAGGCCGTCTTCCCTGCATCTGATAAATACAGGGTAATCACAGAGATAGCCTTTTGTAAATGCTGCCACGTCCTGTACGGAATAGTCTATAGGAATATCTGTGGGAAGTTCCACAGACCAAAGGCAGCGGCCGGTGCCGTCCAGAAACATAGCCCAAATGCTGCAGGAGCGGAGTTTGTCCGCCATTTCATCGGTGATACCGTCTGGTCTGGATGCGGCGTTTACATCTGCTATCATATTTTGTGGAGAGGAACTGCCATAATCATTTAATACAATAAGGTGGAATGTCCAGATAAATGCAAGCAGGTTGAAGAACACCAGCCCGATGATCAGGATAGAAAAAGAAACAAAATATTTTGAAATATATCTGCTAAATGATTTCATGGTATCACTTCCTTGTATTCAATTTATATCCCAGCCCTTTAATTGTGATCAGTGAAACAGGCTTTGACGGGTCGGATTCTATTTTTTCACGGATGCGGCGGATATGGGCATTCAGGCTGTTTTCATACCCAAAAGGATTGTCTCCCCAGAGAACTTCACATAGCGTATCCAGAGTAACTATTTTCCCGGCGCTTCTTGCGAGGGTTTCAAGCAGGGTGTATTCCATAGCGGTGAGAGGTATGGTTTCACCGGCTCTGTTCACTTCCGCACGTTCAAAATCAATTAGGCAGCATGCCAGTTTTACCACCGGGGCATCTGTTTTGTAGCAGCGGCGCAGGACAGCATGGACACGCAGCAGGAGTTCTTCCGGCAGGAATGGCTTTGCGATGTAATCGTCTGCCCCCAGCCCCAGCCCAGCCAGTTTATCTGCTGCTTCATCTCTGGCTGTCAGGAATATGACCGGCACATCCGAAAAGTCCCGTATCTGCTGCATCAGAAAGAAACCGTCTCCGTCGGGCAGCATGACATCCAGAACTGCAAGGTCAGGCTTTTCGGTTTTGGCGGCATCTATTCCTTCCGATACGGATGAAGCAGTAATAATATTTTCAAATCCTTCTTCCTTTAAGATGACAGATACCAGTTCAAGAAGCTCCGGCTCGTCATCTACCAACAGTATTTTTTTGGTAAATAAAAATGAATGATCCATAGTGTGATTACCTCCGTGCATAGTATACCATATTCCGTTTGCTAAAAGTACGAATCCCCAAAAAAGTAAGGTAAAAGTAAGGACACGGGAAAGTTAAAGTCAGGTTGGGGGTGTATCATGGAATTGTTGAAAGGAGATGTCACATATGGATTACATGATAACAACAGAACACCTGACAAAAAAATACAAAAATTTTGTTTCCGTCAACAATGTTTCCCTCCATATCCGTAAGGGCAGCATTTATGGCTTTCTTGGCCCGAATGGGGCGGGAAAGTCTACTACCATGAAAATGCTGCTTGGGCTGACAGCGCCGACAAAAGGGAAATTTTCCATTGACGGAAAGCATTTTCCCGAAGACAGGCTGGAGATTTTGAAGGAAATCGGTTCTTTTATTGAATCCCCTTCCTTTTATGCAAACCTTACAGGCAGGGAAAATCTGGATGTGATACGTCGTATTCTGAGACTGCCGAAGGAGAGTGTGGAGGATGCCCTGGAACTGGTAGGGCTTACAGAATTTGGCGACAGACTGGCAAAAAAATATTCTCTTGGGATGAAACAGCGTTTAGGGCTTGCCGGGGCGCTTCTTGGGAGACCGCCTGTCCTAATCCTGGATGAGCCTACCAACGGTCTTGACCCTTCCGGAATCCATGAGATCCGGGATTTGGTGAAGTCACTGCCCGGTCTTTATGATTGTACGATTCTGATCTCATCCCACATGCTGTCAGAAATTGAGTTGATAGCTGATGATATTGGAATCCTCAACCATGGGCGGCTCCTGTTTGAGGGAGGTCTTGATGAACTCAGGCAGACGGCAGTGAGAACCGGCTTTGCTGCAAATAATCTGGAGGATGTATTCCTCTCCATGGTGGATAAGGATAATAAGGCAATGAGGGCAATGCAGGCAATGCGGGCATTGCCTGACAGAAAGCAGAGGGCAAAGTTATGAGGATGTTCCTGATTGAGCTTCGGAAAGAAAAACGGGCGGGTGCGATTCCTGTCTTGCCGGCAGTTGGTATTCTGGGAGCATTCTATGCATTTGCAAATTTTATTATTAGGAAAGATACCCTGCTGAATCTGCCGCTTCCGCCTATGGACGTTCTGCTGACACAGCTTTATGGTATGATTGTGGTTCTGAACATGTTCGGGATTGTGGTTGCCGCCTGCATGGTCTACCACATGGAATTCAAAGGGAATGCAGTTAAAAAGATGTATATGCTGCCCATAAGCGTACCGGGAATGTACCTTTGTAAGTTCCTGATTTTATCGGCAATGCTTTTTGCGGCGGTAGCATTAGAGAATCTGGCGCTTGCGTTTATTGGTATGAAAGACCTGCCGCAGGGAGCATTTGAAATGGGAACCCTGCTTCAATTTGCAGGGTATTCGTATCTTACTTCCATGCCGGTACTGTCATTTATGGTTTTGGTTTCCTCACGTTCGGAAAATATGTGGGTGCCGCTGGGGATTGGCGTAGCCGGGTTTTTGAGTAGCATGGCACTGGCAAATATAAATTTTGATCTGCTGCTGATCCATCCCTTTGTTATTATGCTGAAGCCTGCGGTTGCCATGAGTGCAGAGCCGGATATAACGGCTGCCGTCGCTGCTGCGGCTGCATCGCTGCTGTTTCTCGGCGTGGGGCTGTGGATGGCAAAGAATCTGCGTTATGAATAAGACAATGTCTGGAGGAATTTAATATGAGCTTTTTGGAACTTCTGAGAATTGAATTTACGAAAGTAAAGAGATCAAAGATGATACCGCTTATTTTTGCTGCCCCACTGTTAGTAGTTTCCTCCGGGGTTGCAAATTTAAGCCGGTATTTTACACCGGAATATACAAATGCGTGGCCTGCCATGTTCATTCAAAGCGCACTGGTCTACTCTTATTATTTACTGCCGCTGTCCATGATCGTGGTCTGCGTGATGATTGCAGGGCGGGAAACAGGGAATAACGGTATCTTAAAGATGCTGGCCCTGCCGGTCAGCCGGTATGCGCTCTCCATGGCAAAATTCTGTGTGCTGGTATTTTATCTGTTTATGGAGATGGCTGTGTTCTTTGCGGTATTCGTGATTGCCGGGACAGTTGCCACTGGCGCAATGGGCGTGACGGAAACACTGCCTGTCCTTTATCTGATGAAATGGTGCGCCGGTCTGTTTCTGACCATGCTGCCATGCCTGGGGGCTATGTGGGCAGTCACAGTCTTGTTTGAAAAGCCGCTTTTGTCTGTGGGGCTGAACCTGCTCCTTGTGATTCCCGGCGTGCTGGTTTCCAATACACCTGTCTGGATTGCCTGGCCGTACTGTTACAGCGGTTATCTGGTATCCTGTTCGCTACATGATTTTACGGCGGGAGATAACATACGGACATTTTCACTGTTCCCGTTCCTGCCGGCTGCGATATTGGTTTTGGCATTGGTACTTACGATTGCTGTAATACAATTTGGAAAAAAGGAAATGAGGTAAATCGGTTATGGAAAATAAAAAACGGAAAACTTTAAGTATGGCGGCGCTGATCGTCAGTATTCTCCCAACGGCAACGCTTGTTCCTGTGTTCCTTAAAATCACATTGCCTGAAGGGGTGAATACAGTCTGGGCAGGTATCAATGTTGCCAGTGCCGTGGCAGGTTTCGTCCTTTCCGGTATCTGTGTCAGGAGTGATGAAAGCCGCAGCCCTGTGAATATTGCGTCAACGCTCATCAGCGCTTTTTGGTGCCTGTTGATGATGGGCATGGTAGTTTTGGCATTATTTTTAACTTTTATGCGGTAGTGAGATTAAGGAGCATTTCAAGAGTTATCAGCAGGAATAGTCTTAGGATTTTTCAAAATGTATCTACTCGATGGAATGGGAGTTTTCTTTGCCATTTCACCAATCATAGCATTGGTGGCACGAATGAAGAAAGGGTATTGGCTTGCATTAGTATTTGCTGAAATATATTCTTTTGCCGGATTATTTACAAGCATGTCAAATATCTGGAAGGCCGTTTATCCCATAACGGCGGTATTTAACCTTTCCAGTTATTATCAGGCTACTGCGCTGGAAATGATTGGTGGATGCGTGGTTCTGGTGCTGTGTGTAGGACTTTCCGGAGTTGTGTTAAAAGGATTAAGACAAAATTCATAGAGAGAAAATGGCGGCGTTATAAATCATGCCGCCAATGCAATAGAAACTTACATACCAGATTTTCAATATCAGTAAAGATATTAGTATTTAGTCTTAGGAAAAATCAAGGTGGTTTCGTAGCCTTTTTGTTCCTCACTTAAAATTTGCATGATGCCGTTATGAGCCTCGACAATCTGCCGCACCAATAGAACACCTAATCCATGCCGGAGGTGTAGAGTTCTATCGGTGCTTTCCAGATAATGTGTTTTAGAATTAAGTGCTTTCAGCTTTTCAGCGGATACGCCAACTCCATTGTCTGATACAACGATGGCTATTTCTTTTTCGCTGCATGTTACTGAGATGGTAATTTTACAGCCATTTGCATTATGATTGATACTGTTCTGGATCAAATTTGTAATAGCCCGTTTAATAAGAACTTCGTCACCACGAATAAATTCCGTTTCACATTGTGGCTCAGATTCAAATTCAAATACATATTTTTTATCAAGATTGCTGTCCAGAAATTCACATATGACCTGCCGTGCCAGCTCTACCGGATAAATGTTGCTAATGCGAAGCGGCTGCATATCATATTCCAGCTTTGAAGTTAAATTCAAATCTTCGATCAGTCTTTTTATCTTTTCAGCCTGCTGACGGATTTCGGTCATTTTTTCCTGAACGTCAGAGTCCAGCCCGTGATTTTTTTCGAGGCTGCTGGAATATCCGAGAACCATTGACAGTGGGGTGCGTATATCATGGGAAATACCACTGATCCAGTTTGCCCTTGCCGTATCCCGGCGCTTTAGTGTTTTAGATACATGGTTAAGCTTTGCGTTGATTTCGGACAATTCTCCCTGTTCTGCCAACTGCGTTTTTTGACCGGCAGCAATTTCCTCAATGCCAATAAGAATAGGTTTGACAGCCTTTTCTGTTTTTCGGTTGTTAAAGATAAAAAGCAGCAATACAATTCCGATATTTAGAAAAAATACAGCGATGAACCCTATCGCATCAATTTTTATACTTACAATGGTTTTATATGCAGATAATTTCCAGTAACTGTCTTTTGGATAACCAAGGACTAGCAGACCATCGTTCCGGGCAGATACGAAAACAGGATAGTCCTCTAAATACCACCTTGCCATTTTTGCAATGTCTCCATAGGTGTATTGAACAGGAATGTTTGCCGGAAGTTTATAATTCCAGATGACATTACCCGTCGCATTATCTATCAGCATACACCATGCATGGTCTTGCTCTAATAAAGCTACGATATCATCGGGCAGAGTATATTGCCCGTCCGTCTGCTGTAATTCATCAGATATACAGGGTAACAGGTGGGTAGGACTTTGATTTCCGTGGCTGGCAGATATCATGATAAGACTTATAAATAAAAAAATATTCACTAAAATGAAAAAGCAAAACAGCTTAACACTGGAATGGACATACCGTTTGAAAAATTTTTGTATATTCATAGGATTACCCTGTTCCTTTCAAAATCAGCTTGTAACCGATTCCTTTGACCGTGACAAGAGATACCGGTGAAGATGGTTCTGCTTCGATTTTCTCCCGGATATGCCGGATATGGGACATTAGTGTTTTTTCATATCCGACATATATGTCTCCGCAGACTGTCTGGCATAAAGAACCGAGCGTTACAATGCGTCCTGCATTGCTGAATAGTTTTTGAAGTATCTCCACTTCTTTTGCGGTAAGGGAGACTGGATCGCAGCCTTCTTTGTATACCTGTGCCTGTCCTAAGTCCACTTTGCAGGCTTCTAATAAAAAACTTGTATCCTCATTTTCTTTATATACCCGACGTAAAATTGCGGTGACACGCCATACAAATTCCTGTGCCAAAAAGGGTTTTACTATATAATCGTCCGCACCCACTTCAAATCCTTTAGCTTTATCATCAAACTCACCTTTTGCCGTTAAAAACAGAATAGGTATATTGGTTTGTTCTCGGATCACTTTTGCAAGCATGAAACCATCCATATCAGGCAGCATGACATCCAGGACTGCCAGATCGGGACGGGTGTCCAGCCTCTCCAAAGCACGAAGTGATGTATCTGCGGTCAGTATATTTGTAAACCCATTTTCTTTCAAAATGGATTGGCACATCAATAGGATTGCAGGCTCATCATCAACTAATAAGATTGATTTGTCCTTAATTGTACCCATATTTCCACTCCTTTCCACGACATTATATCATATTTTCAACTATGGTACGAATTGTGGTTTCAAAATCAAGGTAAAATCAAGGTTAACTCCAACGTAACGCAAAGTGGAAGGTATATGATGTAATCAGCTTAGGAAAGGAGCAGACAAAAAATGGTTGTATCAACAGAAAATTTGTCAAAAGAGTATGACGGTATTTATCGGGTTAATGATCTGGATATCCAAATTAACGAAGGGGATATTTATGGCTTTCTCGGTCCTAATGGTGCGGGCAAATCGACAACAATGAAGATGCTGCTTGGTCTTGTCAAGCCCAGCAAAGGAAGTATTGAGATTATGGGAAAGTCATTCAACGAGAAAAACCGGCAGGAGATTCTGAAAAGCGTTGGCTCCCTGATTGAATCCCCGTCCTATTATGGTCATCTGACTGGCAGGGAAAATATGGAAATAATACGCAGGCTGCTGGGCTTGCCCCGGAAAAATATCGAGGAGGCAGTTCATATTGTCCGTATGGAAAAACAAATGGATAAGAAGGTCAAAAACTATTCACTTGGAATGAAGCAGCGGCTTGGAATTGCGATGGCACTGGCTCGCCGTCCTAAATTGCTTGTTTTGGATGAACCTACTAATGGTCTTGACCCGGCAGGTATTGAGGAAATGCGGGAATTGGTCAAAACACTGCCAACGAAGTATGGGATGACCGTTATGATTTCCAGCCATATCCTGAGTGAAGTAGATCAAATGGCAACTGTGGTCGGCATCATCAATCATGGTGAGCTGATCTTTCAAGAAAATATGTCTGTTTTGGATGCACAGCGGCAGCCGTATATCATTCTGAGAACCAGTGATAATAACTTGGCTTGTCAGATACTCAGAAATATGAATCCGTTAAGAACCGGGGACGGTTTGCAGTTAGGGGCTTTGTCCGATGAACAGACGGGTAAGGTGGTTCAAAACCTGTGTGCCAACGATATTGCTGTTTACCGAGTTGAGGAACACAGGGAGAGCCTTGAGGACATTTTCCTCAATCTGACCGGGAAGGAGATGACCCTTTGATGAAATATCTATGGCTTGAATTGTATAAGCTGAAACATCGAAAGGTGTTTCTGACCTTTTTGGTGATCTTGGGCGTAGAATTGCTATTTGTTTTTTCTAACTATGGCAATAATAATAATTTTCTAAACATGATTTCTGATCCCGCTGCACCGGCATGGGAAGATCTGATTATCGGTCCAGCCGCTATAAATGGATTATTCTTTCCTATTTTGGCGGCGGTCATTGCCAGCCGTATTTGCGATATGGAGCATAAGGGAAACACATGGAAGTTATTAGAGTGTAATAATCAGAACCGCAGATCTATCTGGTTCTGCAAATTTACAATAGTATCCACGCTTATGATGCTGGCAATCTTCATTCAGGCATTTATCATTATTGCTTATGGTAATTCTGTGGGAATTGTCCAGCCGCTGCCTGTAAGAACGTTATTAGGTTTTGTGCTTGGAACTGCGATGATAACATTTGTAGTCGTTACAATTCAGGTTTTCTTCTCCCTTGTATGTACAAACCAGCTTATCCCTATGTCTATCGGTATGATCGGCGCACTTATTGGGTTTATTTCCACATTGCTGCCGCCGGGTATCCGCAACATTTTGATTTGGGGTAACTATGCAGAACTGATGGTGTTGGGGCAGGACACATCTTCAGGAAATCTGCAATCTTCCGGGTTAGTAGTACGGAACATCAACTTTGTTCCGCTTGCAATTCTGTTTGTTGTTGGTCTTGTGGCGTATGTTGTGTTCCGGAAGAGATTTGAAAAATATGAGTATTAAAGGAGGAGTTTATAATGCTGATCAATGCAATTCGTGCGGAAAATTTGAAAAGCCGCCATTCAAATATGTGGGTAGCGGTTACAGTTCTCCCGCTTTTGACAGCGGCAATAGGCGCAATTATTTACGGGATAAATGCCTCTGTCAGCTTATACGATGGTGATATGTGGCAGCAACTATGGCTACAGACAGGTTTATTTTATGGGTATTTCTTTTTCCCTATTCTGATTGCCATTTGTGCTTCCTTTTTATGGCGGTTGGAACACATTAACCATAACTGGAACAGCTTAATGACAACGCCAATTCCCCGGTCTGTAATTTTTATCGCTAAGTTGGTCGTGTTAGCCAAGTCAATTTTTACGGCACAGGCACTTTTGATGATATTCATAATCATTGTGGGTAAAGTGGGATTCCGTTTTGAACAGCCTATTCCCATAGGTATGCTCTGGTGGCTCTTTATGGGGTGGTTTAGCGCTCTTGGCGTTGCGGCAGTACAGCTTTATCTTTCTATGAAAATAAGAAGTTTTGCTGTTCCGGTTGGACTTGTGGTATGTCTGTGTATTGCGGGATTGGTATGTTATATTACGGGTCTTGGCAGTATGTTCCCGTATTCACAGCTAATTCTTGGTTTGTCATCACAGGAGAAAACTTTACCGATTGACAGCTTAACAACGCTGGTTCCAATGGTGGTTTTCTATATCGTGTTTTTTATATTACTGGCTTCACGTCGCTTGAAGAAGATTGACATAGTAGCCGGTTAAGGAGGAGATCATGAAAGAAAAGATTTTAGAAAAAATATCCTTGGGGGTTAGCCTGCTTCCTTTGACTTTCTTTATCATCCGGCATTTGAGAATCGGAATGGAAGCTCCTTGGGTGTATATCTTTTTTGCGGCGTATGCCGTATTGATTATTGTTGGTTTTGTATTTGCTATCTGCTTGATAAAAAACAAAAAAACGAGAAATGCCATATCAAAGGCTGCTTTAGCAATAAGTTCAGTGTATCTCGCTTTTTTTTCTTTATTTATCTATTTGACGATAGCGGCAAGATTACATTGAGAGTGTGAAGACTGTTGTATTTAATGGGAGGAAAAAATGTATACAGTGAAAGGTTATGTAGGAAGTGAAGAAAAACTCAGGACATATTTTGCAGGATGTGCGTTTGAGAAAAAGCCGAGAGTGTTATTTGTAACTGATGAGATTTTACCAGATCATATAACCTGCTTTGAATATCTGGATAGTATCAGGCAGACAAAGAGCCATAAAGAGCCGGATGATACCCTTGAGGCGCTGCTAGAGTTTGCAGAGATCGATAAAGACGCAAAAATCGGTTCGTTATCTGTGGGTGGAAGAAGCAGGCTGTTATTAACAGGTGTGCTATTTTTGAGGGCAGAAAACTATGTGTGTTATGTGGTTTGTATGAGGGAGTGACAACAGCGGATGCGGATATTTTGGATCAAATCCTGATGGAGCTTTCTTTAAGTGGGAATTTGCATATTGGGTATATGGGAGAGCCGCCAACAGGTATTTGTGATGAGATTCTGTATCTATAAGGAATGGGAAGTATTTACAGTGTAATGATGATAGAAGGAGGCAATTATGGAAAGATGGATATTGATATTATGCCATGACCGACCACAGTTGGCTGACCTTCAGGGAGAATGGCAGAAAAAAGGCATATCTGTCCGCATCGTTTCAGTTGCGGGGGAAGCATCTAGTGAACTGTCAGGGAATACGGAGTATCTGCTGGTTATTATATTTTCAGACGGAAAGGAGTATCTATCTTCATTGAAGATCATAAGGGGGCTGACAAAAGCCCCTGTTCTGGTGGTAGACCGGCAGTATGACAGCACAGAAAAAACAGCCGCGGTCAAAGCGGGGGCGGATGAATACATTAAGTGGACAGACAGTTATCTGGAGGAAACCATTGCCAGCGGCCTTGCACTGATCCGGCGCTATACGGAATTGAACCAGACAAAGCAGCAGCCGTCCAGCATCATTTCAAGGGGAACTTTGTTTATCAACGTGGACTATCACAAAGTTTTTATCAATTCACAGGAAATGGAATTTCCCCGGTATGAGTTTAACCTGCTCTGTCTGCTTGCATCCAGTCCGGGACGGGTATTTACAAATGAACAGCTTTACCGTGACATATGGGGTGATGATTACCTTCGGGATGCGGACAACGGGCTCCATTCCTGCCTGAACCGCATCCGCAGGAAACTGGAGGAAGCAGGCTGTACCTCCTGCCGGATTGAAAATATACGCGGCGTAGGCTATCGGTTCGTACAGGATGATACCTGATACAGATTGAAAAAACGGTGTAACCTTTGTGGTTATGCCTTTTTTGTCGTAACTTGCGTTATCTGCTCATCTTTTGACAAACTGGTGATTATCTTTTGACAATATCATCCTTTATAATTCCTTTTATTACAAATAAGCAGGGAAATCAGCGTAAAATTTAGAAACTAATATCATTTCCCGTTGGTAAGGGGAATATATTGGGGAGTCCGGGGAAAGAAACAGAAACGAAACAGTTACATAGAAGCGCCGCAGTCCTTACGGGGATTGCGGCGCTTCTGTTATCGACAAAAAATCCCCTGCATATTTATGAAATACCAATAAAATACAAAAAGCATCCCGCCGTGCCTGGTATCTTCCGGGCGCGGCTTTTTTTATGTCTTTTTTTGCCGTGTGGTGTCGCTTTCCCACGGTGCCGTTCCCCGCCCTTAGGGATTCTGGAACCTATTCATTTTCAGAATTTCGGAGGGAAAACATGCAGGAAAGAGATTTTTATTTATACATAGACGGGCAACCTGTACCGGTGAGCAGGGAAGTGTACCGGGAATATTACCGCGCCGAGGACAAGGAACGTTATTTTATGGGGAAGCTGAAAAAAGGGCATACAAAAGTCAACCCGGAAACACAGGAAATACAATACATCCCCAGCCGGGAACTGTCCTATGAGCAGCTTGCGGAGCAGGACTGGCAGTTTACCGCATCCGGCGATTCCGTGGAGGACAGGGTGGTCAGGGCCGCAATGATGGAGAAATTGCAGGCTGTATTGCACAGCCTTTCCGCAGAGGAACTGGCTTTGCTTAACGAACTGTTCTATCTGGAAAAGACGGAGCGGGAAGTGGCTGGGCTGTATGCTGTCTCACAGAATACCATCCATTACCGGAAAAACAGGCTTTTGGACAAGCTGAGAAAAATGATGGAAAAATAATCAAATTTTTTTCTATCAGGATGCGGTTTTAGTCCCTTACATTATGAGGGGATTTTGCTCCCTCTTACGGACATTGGAAAATAACAGGGTGAATCCCTGTTCATAACCAGTATTCAAGTTTCTCCTGCTGTGCGGGGCTGTAAAGCAAGCGGCCCAGGCACGGGCGCGATGACTGCCTGCGGGCGCGGGGCGGATAAGGGAGGGAAGCTGTTCTTCTCTTTCCTGCCTGGCCTGCCCCGTCAAACAAGATGACTTCAAAGGCACGAGCGGCAACCCGGAGGGCCTGTGACCGGCGTGTGGCAGCGCCGGGATCGCCATGAGCCGCCAGTTTAAGGAGAACCAGCATTTTCCCGTACCGCAGGGTGAAAGGGGGATACTGAGGGCATGGCCTGGGCAGCTTAGTCACCTGCCGCCACCTGCTGTCGGTATCATGGCGCTTATGGAGCCGTAGGCGGCTTGGATATTCCCGTGCCGGGGGTGAGCAGTAGGGCAGTCCGGCTGCCTGACAATACGGCACAAGGCATGATTTTTTTGATTTTTATGGGAACCGGCACCGGACAGAGAGGATATAACGTGTCTGTCTGGGCGGTTTTCCCTTTCCTATCTCCGGCAGGTGTGAAAAAGCATCTGCCGGATTTCTTACGGGATGTAAGACCTGGCACCGCAAGCCTTTTTTGCTGCGTTTTGATGAATGGGCGGCGTTTGCGGCGTAAGGTGTTCCATCCCGCTGGTAATTAGGGAAAAATATTATGAGGGAGGTGTGCCATATGCAGGTTCCCGTAGGGAAAATACAGATAAGAGAAGGCAGGAGAAGCCTGGATGCCGGCCATGTAAAGGAACTGGCTGACAGCATACAGGAACTGGGGCTTTTAAACCCCCTCACCATAGACCGGTATTATGTACTGATTGCAGGGCTTCACCGTCTGGAAGCGGTGAAAGCGCTTGGGTGGGAGGATGTGGAATGCACAGTCAGCAGCCTGGAAGGGCTCGCGGCGGAACTGGCAGAGATTGACGAGAACATTGTGCGTAGTGACATATCCACCCTGGAATATGGGGAGATACTCCTGCGCCGGAAAGAGATTTATGAAACGCTCCATCCGGAAACGAAGGAAGGGATTGCCCAGGCCATATCCATGAACCGGACATTGGGGAACAACGTGAGCGACAAAATGTCGGTCACGTCAAAATCTTTTGTACAGGACACCGCGGAGAAGCTGGGCGTTGTTCCCCGAACCATAGAAAGGCAGATACAGACGGCTAAAAACCTGACGCCGGAAACAAAGGAAATTATAAAAAAATCAGACCAGAAAATTTCAAAGAAAGCGGCTTTGAAACTTTCCCGCCTGGAGCCGGAACAGCAGAAAGAGGCCGCTGCACTCCTGGCGGCAAAAGAGATCCGGACAGTGGATGAATATACCGCAAAGGTAAAAAGCGCACAGGAAGCTGAAATTCCGGCACAGAGTAATCTGCCTGCCGGATTGCCAGAACCCATGGCAGACAAGTTGGTGAAAGCTGAGCCTCCAGCCCCTGCCGGCGATTGCCCCTTACATACAGGACATGCCGCTAGCTTAAAGGATGTTGTGGCGGAACTGAAAGATCCGGATAAAGATTGCAGCGGCACCCCGGACAGCTTCCTGGCTGAATATGAGGCGTTTACCCGGAAATTCCATAAGGAGATCGGCTGGTACAACGACCCCTATTATGATACTGTATTTCCTTCTGTCAGCCGGGAGCAGCTTGCCAGCCTCCGGGAACTGACCGATTCCATCTGCCTGGCCGCTGAAGAATTATTTCATAAAGTAGAAAGGACAATGAAAAAATGAGCAGTTACAGAAAAAAACATAACCCCCAGAAACCAGTTAAGCCCAAACCGGCGGTACAGCCTGACCCGGAATACAGCAACCCTGGCGTTGAGCGTTCCATCCACACAGACCGCCTGACTTCCGGCCTGCCCTACCAGCGCCCCGTGAACCCCAAAGAGGTTGACCGCCTGATACGGGAATGGGATGAGCGCCTGCTTGACCCTGTCACGGTCAGTTTCCGTGATGGGAAGTTTTATGTGGTGGACGGCCAGCACCGTATCTCCGCCATGAGGAAAATGAACGGCGGCAGGGGGATCATGGTAGACTGCAAGGTCTATAATGGCCTGACTTATGAGCAGGAAGCTGACCTTTGTTATAAGCTGGATAAGGCGAAAAAACGCCTGAGCCTGTCACAGTCTACAAACGTGCTGGCGGAATCCGGTGTGGACGCAGAAATTACAGAAGTCAAACGGCTTGTTGAGAACTGCGGTTTTATATGGGCGTTGGGAAAAAGTCATGGGAAAACCGGTGAGATCGTGTCTACCCGCGCATTGGTAAACGCATACCGGCTGTTGGGCGGGGCATCTTTCACCCGCATGTTACAGCTTCTGTGGGATACATGGAAAGGTGACCCGCGATCCCTGACCGCCGCCCTCCTGGCAGGCATGGCGCTCTTTGTAAAGACCTATGACACGGAACTGAATGACCGCACTTTTATCTCACGGCTTTCCCAGGCTGACCCGGACGAGATTAACCGCCGGGGGCGGGCAGACTTCTCCACAAGCAACAATGCGCTGCGCTTTGCCCGCGTCATCCTGGAAAAATATAACGGGCAGCGCGGGGGCCGGAAACTCCCTTACCGTTTTCGTGGGTAAGCCAGTAACAGGAAAGAAAATGTTTTTGTGATAGGACAGCCATAACAGGAAATAAAATATAGAAAGGCGGCCAGGGGGCAGGATATGGAACTGACAAGGGAAAAGTTACAGGAGATGGCGGCTGTGGATATACGGGGCGTGGATATTAACAGCCTGACGGATTTAAGGGATATTGTGGTTGACACGAAAAAGCCTGTCGCCCAGAAGCTGGCTTCTTTTGCGGCGCAGACGAATAATGTATACGTCCACCGGATCGGGGACTATATCGTGAAAGTGCGCTTTATGGAAGAAGGGCCGACTATTGACGATAAGATGGAGGAATATTTAAGGCGGCTTGCGGAGATACACATTTGAAGCAGATTCTCCTTGAAAGAACGGAAAAGTTATGTTAATCTAAAGTCAGGACTTGATTCAGTGGAAGCCCTGGCTTTTAGATATGAGC
>ERZ808035.526-NODE-526-length-32553-cov-6.566449_pt1 | contig 32553 bp, 30 predicted proteins | sample MGYA00380189_ERZ808035 | MGnify/ENA primary metagenome ERZ808035 (study PRJEB31490, sample SAMN06133407) | mouse gut metagenome | isolation source: M5_1 | host: mice | place: China: Chengdu | collected 2015-05 ...
GCCCGCCGCCGGAAGAAGGTCGAAATAGATTTCCTGGCTGGTGAGATAGGGTGCCGGTTCTCCGTTATACAGAAGAATCTCCGTCTGTCCCAGCCGGTATGTCTGTTTACCGGGCCGGTCAGTGTCCACAAGTACAAAGTCTCCTGAAGGCGCTGTAAGAATTACCGTATACCGGTCGGTATATTCCTTCCAAAGCTGGATATTTATGCCTGTTTCATAGTTTCCTACGACCAGTTCCACACGTGTCATATTCTGTGTGACAGCTCTGTCAACTATATCGACTATATTAGTCAATCCCCCTGCATACTGACTTTCCGGTAAAAACTCATCCGTCATGCCTGATCCTGTCACATTTCGCACTGTTTCCGATGTCCCACTGCTTCGCGCGCCTGCCGCCACACCACGCTGTCCGCCTCTTCCGGTCACTGCCACACTGCCGCCCACATGCCCGCCGGAGGCTCCTTCGTTTCCGCTGCCCACGCAGATCACGGTTCGTCCGATTTCTGCCGCATTATCCAGAAACCTTTCCAGCAGAGAAGTTCCGTTATGTGCACCGTAAGTATTTCCGAAGCTTAGATTAACGGCTACCGGCATCTGCAATTCCACGGCTTTGTTGACCACATAAGTCAGCGCACGCATCAACTCCGTTGTTCTGGGAAAAGATTCTGCTCTTGGTGTTCCCAGCCGCACCACCAGCAATTCGCTTTCCCTGGCAATGCCTGCATAAGCTGCCCCTGCCGCACCACCGCCGCCGGCTGCTATTCCCGCCACCGCAGTTCCATGGCCTGTCGTATCAATGCTTGGAACAAGCATCTCCGCCTGTTGTCGGCTGCCGGCAGACAGAGCTTCATTGATCTGTGCACTGTCAAATTCCCTGTCCAGCACCTGATCCCACAGATACCGTATTCTTGTAGTACCGTCTGCATTGCGAAAATCTTCATTCCAGTAGCTGATACCGGAGTCAATGACCGCCACCAGCACCCCTTTACCCGTCAGATTTTCATATATCCTGCTTCCCGGTGCATAACATGCCGCCGTACTGCCTGTCAGATCAGAGAAAAAAAGTCTTTTCGGCTTTTCCACATATTCAATCTGCTCTGTTTCGGCCAGGACAGCCATTTCGGATTCAGGCACCGTCAGGATCGCATACCCGGCGATCAGTTCCTCCACCATAATATTTCCTGCCGCAAGTCTTTCCAAAGAACCATGGTATTTTACGATCACTTCCCATGTCTTCTCTGCTGTATCATAACCTACATTCAATTCCAGCGACCGTTCCCGTTCCGCCTCCGGCGTGTCCAGTGCCAGATTCAGTAGATTTTCATTTTTCTGGGAATCCATTGCCGTCTCTTTTCTATTTATATTCCATATATATTATTTCAGTCTATTGCGGATGTTCATGCTTTCACAGTACACCACATGCATATTGCAAGTCTGCCTGCAATACTGCTTAATAAAGAAAGTTCTACACCTCATATGGATGCCGCATCAAAAAGCACAAAGCTCTTTTACCGGCTTCTCTTCACAATCTGAATACCTGGAAAAAATTGCCTTATATCGTTCATCATTTGGCAACAAAATATAAAAATAAACCAAAACATGCTTTGACTCTCTTCCCGGTTCATGCTAAGATATTTTGTAAGTTATGCAATACGGCCGGATACGGCTTTTCATAATTTTGTCTGCATTTTACGGGACGCTTTGAATCGCTCTCACGCTGACATACAGATCATAACACTACAGAAAAACGGAGATGCATCATGCATACCACTACACCAAAAGACACCAACACCGTGCATACAAACATAAATGAACTGTCCGGCACAAATTTGACCGCCGCGGACCGTTCCTCCCGATCATCTTCCAAGGAGGAGATGCTCAAAACATATACCAATCTCTATGAGCAAAAAGATTTCGGAACTCTGGATTATCCCGTCAGCGTATATTATCTGGACTTAAGCCAGTCATATATGAACAGAATCCGCTGGCACTGGCACGAGGAGATGGAGATTCTCATCATCAATACCGGCATCGCCCAGATAGCTACCGATGATGACACCTGCACATTACAGCCCGGCCAGGGAATCATCATCAATCAGAGTGTCATGCACTCGATCCAGTCCATTGACCAGAACAATTGTACTTTTTACTCCCTTGTGTTCCACCCGGATTTCCTGTTCGGACACAAGAACAGCTACCTGCAGACACAGTTTCTTCTGCCTGTACAGAATTTCTGCTTATTTAAGATGTTAGTACTGGATGAAAAAGACAGCTGGCATGAACGCATGATGGACGCCATCAATGATACGATTGCTGTCAATATGATGAAGCCTTTCGGTTACGAGATTGCCGCAAAGGGGCACTTGTGCCGTTTCTGGTCGGAACTGATCAGCAAACTCCCGAAGACAGGCACCGCACCGCCGCCTCACGTCTCATTAGATGAGCAGCGGGTCAAGCAGGCCATGCTCTACATCAGGCTTCACCATGCGGAACCGCTTTCCTTAGACGAGATTGCAGACAGCGTACATATCAGCAAAAGTGAATGCTGCCGCTGTTTTGCGCGCACGCTGCAGATGACACCTTTTGAATATTTGATGAAATACCGCATTTTCGAGGCTACCAAGAAAATGATGGAGCATCCCGACGAGCCTATGTCGATCGCCGACCTGGCATTATCCGTGGGATTTAATAATACAAGCTATTTCAATAAATTATTTAAGAAGTTTCTGGGCTGTACTCCTACCTATTACAGAACCCACAAGGTTTTGGCCAGAGATGCCGCCCCCAGCGGGCCTTTCAGCATTCCTATGCCATAAAAGATTTCCGGACTCATATTTTCTTCTTGCAGATATCCTGCAGGCAGCATTTTTCGCAATAGGGTGATGTTCTTGCAGTGCAGATTTCTCTGCCGTGCCAGACTAGCCTGTGGCAGAAATCGCTGCCTTCTTCGGGCGGAATGATTTTCCACAACGCCATTTCCACCTTCTTCGGTTCCTTGATCCCGTCTACCAGCCCGATTCTGTTACACAGGCGGATACAGTGGGTATCTGTCACGATTGCAGGCTTACCGAACACATCTCCCATAATAAGATTTGCGCTCTTCCTGCCCACTCCCGGCAACTTTAAAAGCGCATCAAAATCATCCGGCACTCTGCCGGCATACTCTTCCTGCAGCATCTTCATACATGCACTGATATCTCTTGCCTTACTGTTTCCCAGCCCGCAGGGATGTACGATCTTTTCTATTTCCTCCACCGGAGCCGCCGCAAGGGATGCCACATCGGGATATTTTTCATACAGTTTCTCCACTACCACATTGACTCTCGCATCGGTGCACTGTGCCGCCAGGCGTACACTGACAAGGAGCTTCCATGCCTGGTCGTACTCCAGCGAACATGCCGCATCGGGATATTCCTTCTTCAAGCGCTCTATGACTTCAAGCGCCAGTTCCTTTTTCCTCATAGTTTCTCTCATTTCTGCGCTGCTTTTTCTATCAATTTAATTTTTTCAGAACAGTGTAACCCTACAGGCTGAGGCAGGCAGCGCACCGCCGCACACCTGTACAAAAAGTAATTTGCTTCGCAAATAACTTTGCGAGTTCCGCTTCGCGGACTCGAATAAGCGGAAGAATTGCAACAGCAGATCAAAAAACTGACTCTGTTATCACCCGTCACTCTTCCGGGCACACATGAAGCAGCCATCCTCATGGGAATTGATCACTCCCACCGCCTGCAGATAGGCATAAATGATGGTTGTCCCCACAAAAGTCATGCCTCTTTTTTTCAGGTCCTTAGAAATCTCATCCGACAACGGTGAACTGGCTTTATCGCTCTCATAGACGATCCCGCCTTTCGTGTATCCCCACAGATATTCCGAAAAACTGCCGTATTCAGATGCAATTTCCCGAAAAACCTGCGCATTTTTCACCGCCGCTTTGATTTTCAGACGGTTGCGGATGATTCCCTCATCCTGTCTGAGTGCTTCCAGCTTCTCTTCGTCATAGCCGCACACCTTTTCCAGATCAAATCCGTCAAAAGCCTGTCTGAACGCCTCTCTCTTATTCAGCACACATTCCCAGGAAAGCCCCGCCTGAAAAGATTCCAGAATCAACATCTCAAACAGCCGGTGATCGTCATGCACCGGCTGCCCCCATTCTTCATCATGATATTTTATATAAAGTTCATTCTTCGGGTTCGCCCACCCGCATCGTGCTTTATGATCCGCGTATTCCATCCCTTTGCTCTCCTTGTTTCCTGCATACAGCTTCCTCTGCTGTGTCAATCCCTCGCCATTTCCCTGAACTCTGTAGCGTACAATACTCTTTTATCCTCATACATCCGGTCATCGGCCAGCGTAAGCAGACGGTCTATGCTCTCTGCTGCATCAGCCCGCCACACACAGCCGATAGCCATGGGCGCATTTTTCTCACGCATTCTGCATTTAAGGGCCTCCACCCTTTTTGAAAGCTCCTCCTCTGCCATACCCGTACACACCGCCAGAAATTCATCGCCGCCCACCCGGAACAATGCATATCCTTCAAAAATTTTTCTCAGGCATTCACTGGCACGGAGTAACAGTTTATCACCGGCCAGATGGCCTTCCGTATCATTTTCCTTCTTCAATCCCATCACATCACAGTATACGATACCGATGCTTTCTTCTGGTTTGATCCTGTTCACATAGTCATGAACTGCATGTCTGTTGCCGATTCCTGTCAACTGATCCAGAAAGCACAACTCTTCCAGCCGGCGCACGTGGTTGCGTCTGTGCAGCAGAGCCACAATAAAATGACCCAGAATCTGCAGCATCGTAGTGATATGCGCAAGAAATCTCCGGGGCGGATTGTCCACTCCGTAAAAACCGATAATCTTGCCTTCGCTGACCAGCGGACTCACCACCAGAGACTGGATATTCTGAGGTTTCAGGCAGTCATAGACCACCCGGTCAACATCTTTAACCTGCTCAAGATCCTTAATGATCACATTCTCGCCCCTGGCAAATTCACGATACCAGAGACTCACCACTTCAAAAGGAACATTCTGCAGATTTTCCTTCTGCGGTACGACACCGCTGGCGCACCATTCATATGTATTGTCAAACGTATTCCTGTCTGTCTCTTCAAAAATGTAAAACCGTTCACTGGTCAGCGCCTGACCCAGATACTCCAGCAGGACAGCTATGGATTGATCCGGTGTATGCGCCGCGAGTGACAGTCTCAGCGCTTCGTTGACCATCACCTCATTCGCCTCATAACCGATATTCTGCTGCTCCCACGCCCCCAGATCCACCGCAAGTTCGAAACGGTATCTTCTGCCGCCTTCTTCGATCAGCGTGTCTTTCAGCGCCAGCTTCTTCTTGATGACCGGATCATACCGTACCTCTTCCAGAAAAAAGCCCGGCCTCATCTTATCACAGTTGCATACTGCACAGGGCGCGGAACTCCCTGACAGAAGCTCATAGCATTTTCTGTCCTTCAAGTCCTCCTGACTTTTGATTCCGTATATTTCCCGCGCTCTGCGGTTCATATATACGAGTTCATGACTGTCAGGATCGGCCACGTATACGATCTCATTCAGTTCCTCATAAAACTCCCACAGCTTCGATACCTGCTGCCCTGATACGATTGTTTCTTCCATAAGTTCCTCCTTGCAAAGTATTCCTGGTGATACTTTGATCCTTTAGATTCCGGCATGAAAAGTATCTGTCCGTAACTTCAGAACCGCCTTTTTATGCCCGGATCATTATAGCAAATTCTCCTGTAATAGAAAGTATCTAAGAACACATTGCACTTTTTATGGTATCTTTTGCAGGTTTCCGGTCAGCTGTGAAACAGGTTCACTTTATCATTCAGTTCCGCCCCCAGGCTGTCCAGACGTCCGGCAAATGCTTCAAGCTGTGCAACTGTTTCTATCTGCTGCACAGAAATCTGCATAGCCTGTTCCGAATAGTTCAGACACCGGTCTGAATCCTTATGTATGCTTTCAAATGCCTCTGTAATATTCTCTCTGGCTGACACAAACTCCCGTAGTCCGTCATGCAGCATGTGATTACGGCTGTCCATATCTGCCATCGAATCTGCTATCTCATCAAACGCTCTTCTGACTTTATCCGTAATTCTGGCGTTCTGCGCGAACAGATCCGCCACAGCCTCGATCTCAGACACAGTCTCATCAATCTGAGACTGAATATCGCCGATCAGCTCCCGGATATTTTCGGTCGCCCCCTGTGTCTGCTCCGCCAGTGTCCGTATTTCATCCGCAACCACCACAAACCCTTTTCCTGCTTCACCTGCCCGGGCTGCTTCGATGGAAGCGTTGAGCGCCAGCAGATTGGTCTTTGTAGAGATCTGTGTGATCGTGGAAATAATATCCGTGATATCCTGCGATTTCTTCTCCAATCCTTCGATGCCGGTCTGCAGTTTCCCCATATTGTTCGTAGATTTATCCGCAGACTTCTCCATCGTCACCGCAATTTCGGTGCTGTCAGCGATCTTCGTGTTAACTTCTCCTGCAATACTCCTCATGTCCTGAAACTGATCATAGAACTGATCAATCTGTTCCTGAAAAAGATCCAGTTTCGTTCTCCCCTCAGACACACTCTCATACTGCATACCCATGCTGTCCGAAATATGCACCATTTCACCTTTTACATGCTCCGCACCGGTCATCACCTCATTCGTAATCTTCTTAAGGATTCCCGAAGATTCCCTGATATTCTCCGCCGCTTTCGAGGATATTTCCAGAATTTCTCTTAAGCCGGCCATCATATCGTTAAACCCTCTGGATAATCTCCCCACTTCGTCACGGCTGGACACCGTGATCTCGTTGGTGATATCCCTGGCCGCAACAGCCGCCTCCAGATTCCTGACAGGCAGCACGATTCTGGAGGCAGTCACTCTGACAATGAAAAGACAGACTAAAAAGGAAATGATCACCGCAACGACAAATCCCTGAATCAGCGTAACGACTTTGGCATCCAGAATCCTCTTATCCACCGCAACGGCCAGCACCCACTTGCAGGCAGGAACCTCTGCAATGAAAATCGATCGCTCCACACCGTCATAATCTGCTACTTCAATACTTTTCCTGCTTCCCATGGCAAGGGATTCGTAAACCGCCTCATAAGGATTACCCGGCAGTTCCAGCACATACACAGGCTCGTCATCCACATAGCCAAATGCTTCATTCGGATGTACTACCAGACCCATCTTATGATCAAACAGCATGGCGTAACTGTTATCCGGCACCGTACACTTGTTGACCATCTCCACGATCGTGTCGATAAAGATATCCGCGGCAAGAACGCCTTCCACCCTGTCGCCTGTGGTGATTTTTCTGGAAAGTGTGATAACCATTCTGCCTGAATCCACATCCCTGTAAGGCGCTTCAAAATAAACGCCTTTTGTTCTGATCGCCCCCTCATACCAGCTCCGCCTGGTAAAATCTATATCCGGCTCAGGCACGTAACCACTGGCTGCCGCCATCTGATTGCCCGCACTGACATAATAAATATCATATAAAATATCGTCCTCATTATAATTTTCCAGAAGATCCGTAAGATATGCAAGCAGCGCTTCCTGCTCCGTCTTATGTTCCACCTCAATGGTGGCCGACACCGTATCCAGAAAGACCTCCTGCTCCTTGATCCAGACCTCGATCTCTTCCGCGCTGGTCTTCGCCAGAGATTCCGAATTCTTCCGCTCCTTCTCCTTCAGTTCTCCTGAAGTGCTGACGTAACTGATCAAAGAAGCGATCCCGAGACAGATCACACAAATAAGACAGGTTTCCAAAATAAGTTTTCCCCTTAAGCTTTTCATGTCATTCTCCTCTGCTTGTCTTATGTAACAGTTCAGCCCGCCGGCCCCGCTGTTATGCCTGATGAAACGAGTACTGTCAAGGAATATCTTACCATGTATTTCGAACATTAGCCATCAATATTTCATTTTTTGTGGATTTACGCAAGCGGGACATATATCACAAACTCCGTCCTCCCGTCATGTGTCCTGCCGGCCGTAACATAACCGTTCTCAGCTTCCAGAATTTTGCGCACAAGATACAGCCCAAGACCGGATCCTTCCGTCATCCCGCTTCCTTTTCCCCTGTAAAAACGCTTAAAAAGGTGATGATACTCTTCCACGTCGATCGCCACCCCCTGATTTCTCACGGCAATCCCCGCATAATTGGTCATTTTTACCGCCTCGATCTCGATTTCGCTGCCCGCATCCCCATACTTCACTGCATTGTCCAGCACGTTGAAAAACGCCTCCGCCGTCCATTTACCGTCTGCCGCCACCTTCTCCTGCACATCCCCTTTTAACACAATATTGATGCCTTTTTGCCGGGATTTTTCCATAATCTGCCCTACGGCCTGCAAAACAACGGGCTGCAGGCTCTGTTTCTCCGGTTTCAGCCGTATCATTCCCGTTTCCAGGCGGGAAATTTTAGAAAATCCCTCCCCCAGCCATGACAGTTTCTGTGCCTGCTCCTTCAGACACTCTGTAAACCGCTTCCTTTCCGGTCCGGTCAGGTCTTCTCTCTCTAAAAATCCCGCATAAATACCGATATTCGTAATCGGCGTGTTAAGCTGGTGCACAAGATCCCCGATATTCTCGTCAAGCTGCCTGCGCATCTGCTTCTCCCGTTCCTCATAAAAACGCAGAATATCATAAAGCCGCATCAACTGTCCCTGCAGCCTTGATAAAATAGTGTCCTCCGCCACCGGAAATACCGTCTCCGGCTTCCCGTCGGCCAGGCTCTCAAGGCATTCGCCAAACTTGTAAAGCGTACTGCTCACGCTTCGTACAACCGCAAAATAGACCCCCGTCAGAACAATAATGCATGTTATTCCATACACAGCCATCAGCTTCATGCACAGATCCACCCTTTCGGAAGTACCGCCCTTTCCCCACATTCCCAAGATTTCCATGCACAGGAAAAGCAGTATGAGCATCACGCCCATACCGCCTTTCCACATGGTATCCGTAGTTTTATGCAATCGATATAGAAATCCCCGCTTCATGGCTTACCCCGTTTCTTTTTGTCTCAACTCTGCCCGGACCGTCCGGGAACGAATCTGCTGCCGGCAGGTTCCTCCCATTTATACCCCATGCCGAATACAGTCCTGATATACTCCGGCTGTTCCGGGTTCTCTTCCACCTTCATGCGCAGTCTGCGGACCGTCACATTAAGCGTCTTGTCCTCCACAAACCGCTCATCCGCATCCCAGATCCGTTCCAGCAGCATTTCCCTGGTCAGGACAATCCCCGTATTATGCAGAAAAAGTTCCAGCAGCCTGCATTCCAGCGCAGTCAGCTCCACTGCCCTTCCGTGCCGTGTCAGACTCTTCTTCTCGAAATCATACACAAGCCCGCCGCTTGCATAAATCTGCCTTGACACACCCTCACTGCGCTTTAACACCGCGCCGATCTTCATCATCAGCACCGGCATGGAAAAGGGCTTGGTAATATAATCGTCACACCCGGCCTGAAACCCCTTCATCATATCGGCCTCTGAATCTCTCGCTGTCAGAAAAAGTACCGGCACCGGATGCCCTGACAAAACATTCTCTAAAAACGCTCTGCCGTCCCCGTCCGGCAGATTGATATCCAGCAAAACAAGACTCATCCTCTGTTTCAGATGCCTTTCCGCCTCCTCAAGCGTATACGCACTGTGAACCGCATACCCCTCCCGTTCCAGGGCAAAGACAATTCCGTCGTTAAGCGCCCTGTCATCTTCTATCACTAAAATATGTTTCTCCGCCATACCCGCACGCCTTTCAATAACATACGCTATTATTTGTTTTTCCCATCATACACTCAACCTATCTCGCGCAGTCTCTCCACAATGGATTTCCGGTTCATCGCCTTCGTCAGTCCCTTTGCCATCACCACACACAGCAGCAGTGAGAAAATGAGAAAAATCAATTCCGCCGACAAAAGCGCCGGCAAAGAAAAATTGAATACAGTCCCCGATCCGGCCATAACAGAAATTCCCGTACCGGCCACAGTCGCCAGTCCCAGCGCCGTAAAAATATAACCTGCATATTTGCAAAAGATGTCCCTCTCCATCTGTCGTCCCGTCATACCGATGGACTGCATGGCGGCATATTCCACCCTCCTCGCCATCACGTCCGTAGCCACCGTGTTGATGATATTCGCAATCCCTATAAATCCTACAATCACAATTAAGAATGACCCAAGTACCGTAAATGTCCTTTTCATCTCCATAAAATGAGCGCTGTCCTGACAGACCGAGTCAAGCATAAGCTGCAAATTACCGTTTTCTTCCAGGATCTGCTCCACTGCTTCCTGCTTTTCCCGTTCGGAAAGTATCCTGCCGTCTTTCGCAGTGTCTGCTCCATTGAAGGTAATTGCGCCCACAAGGTTTTCATAATCGGAATAAATACTCTGAAAGGTGTCCTGTGACAGCCAGATATTGGAAACCTTCACATTGTCATTTCCATAAGGACTCTGATTCAGAACAATTGCCATGACCGTAAGCTGTTTGTCCACATAACGTCCCGCTACGTCATCATAGAATGTCACTTTTACCTCATCACCTGCGTGAACCGCATAGTCCATATTTTCATCCTGATCGCTGTTTCGGTCAGAACCGTCCCGAAGATAAATCAGATCATTTCCTTCCTCAAATTTTTCCGGATCTATGGTGCCCTCAAGCACAGCATAACTCCTCATTTCATTTTCCAGTCCGGTTCCGTCCATTCCGACTACTCCGACTTTCAGGTTTCCCCTGTCATTGAGTTCAACCGCCTGCGCACCGGTATCCGGAAGCACGCTTTTTGCATAAGATATCCTGTCAGCAGCAATTTCTCCTTCCGTGGTGATCTCCGCAGATGTGAAATACCAATAGTTCCCCGCCATTTCAACACAGTCCGGTTTTGTCCTTGCAATATAATAAATCTCAAAATCTTCTGCAAAATCCAGATTCTGCAACTCTTCCACCAGTTCACTGCTGATCGGCTCAAAAGGCTCATTCAGGGACCATATAATTCCTTTGTGCCGGATCTGAAAATCTGTATTACGCCTCCTGTTGACCTGCGTTTCCACCGAAAACCCCGCCGCCAGTGTATATACCACCAGAAAGATAACGCCGCTCAGGGCAAATGATATGACGGAAAACGCCCCCTTTTTTCTTTTGGAACGGTATCTCGCCGCTTCCACCGGTGAAATCGTACACGCAATCCGAAACGGCTTTAAAGTGCTGAAAAGCAGCGTTATCCATGCAAATACACCGCCTGACAAAAAAGTCGCCGCTGCGCCCGCCGGCTGATAATACGCGGCAATGTTCTCCGCAAATGCTTCCATAATCTTACCGGACGCCGTCTGTCCGATGATGCAGCCTGCCAGTCCGCCCGCCGCGATTCCCAGGAATGCAATCCGGTTCATCTGCCATAATAACATACGCCGAAGCTGTCTGGAAGACATTCCGATGGTTTTTAATCCGCCGTAAAATTGTATATCATTTACGATAGATATATCAAAAATATTATAAATAAAAAAATACCCGCAAAGCATAATGCACAAAATAACCAGAAACATGGGAACAATAACGACTAAGGTCATATCACTGCTCTTAAACGAACGACCGTTTCCTTCCACGGCCTCATCAAGCGCGGCCAGTTTTTCATCTTTATCATATCCGAATTTCAAAGGGTTCAAATTATTCAGCTTCACATAGATCGTATCATAGCCCTCCGGCAGTTTGGGATTCCATACAGTGATGAAAGTCTCATCCGTGTAGATCTCTTCATAGATATCCGCACAATTTTTAATCGGATTCTGATAATATCCGCACACCGTCATGGGGATCTCTTCTTCTGTCTGCTCTCCGTCCTTCTGTACCACCACTTTCAGCGAATAGGAAATCCCTGTCTTTTGGTCCAGACCAAGTCGATTGGACAAAGTATCTGACAAAAGAATCTCATCCGCCGCCTGGGGATATTTTCCGGCAATCAGATTTACCATATTCTTATCATAATGTACCTCATCCGCCGCAAAAAGATATACATCCAGCGGGGTAAACTCCTTGTTGTGAAGCCGCGTACTGCTGCACCTTCTCACATATGCCGCCCAGTCCACCTGGGGCTGCTCTCTTACTCTTTCAAGAACCTCCTCATCGCCGAGTATGGAAGCGCTGTCACAGCCCGGCCCCGGTGAAGCCCCCAAAGAACGGGCTGCCGTCTGCACGAAACCGATTCCCGCCGAAAAAGTGACGCTGAGCAGAATTGTGGATAATGCTACGGCCAGAACCGCCAGCCTGTTTCTGACAGGATGCGCCTTGTAATCTTCTGCCGCCAGTTCCTTTTCCAGAGCGGCATTGGAATTTCTGAACATAATACTCATAAAGACGCCTCCTTTCCAAACTCCTTCTCCCGGCCGCTTATTCCTGCCTCCCGGCTTCCCTTCCGGTCGCCCTTCTGTACCATTTCTGATGACGGCTCTGAACTGCCTGCATGAATTTGACTATCTCGGTCATCCCCCACAATTCTGCCGTCTTCCAGATGAATGACCCTGTCCGCAAGCTGGGCCACCGCCTCATTATGAGTGATCATAACAATCGTCTGGTGAAACTTTCCTGACGTCATCCTGAGAAGCCCCATCACCTCCGCGCTCGTCCTCGAATCCAGATTTCCGGTAGGTTCATCCGCAAGAAGCACCGCCGGCTTTGCCGCAATCGCCCTTGCAATGGACACTCTCTGCTGCTGTCCGCCCGAAAGCTGGTTGGGATACCGGTCCATCATATCCCCGATTCCCAGTTCATTACAAATATGTCCGATATACTTCTGATCCGGCTTTCTGCCGTCCAGTCTGATGGGCAGCACGATATTCTTGTAAACATTCTGTATGGAGATCAGATTATAATTCTGAAAGACGAAGCCGATGTTCCTGCGGCGGAACACCGTCAACTCCTCCTCTGACATCTTCATGATCGAGTGCCCGTCTACGATGACTTCTCCACCATCCGCATAATCCAGCCCGCCGATCAGGTTGAGAAGCGTTGTCTTCCCGCTCCCGGAAGTGCCCACAATGGCCGTAAAGCTTCCCTTTTCTATGGAAAAGCTGATATCATCCACCGCTTTGACCGTATGATCCCCGCTTTGATAATATTTCTTTAAATGAACTGCCTGTAAAATTTCCATAATAATGATCACTCCTTCTTTTCATTATATACCATTACCATTCGAACCGGTATGGCACTAAAGTTATCATAAACCGGAGATATTACAGCCATATTACAGACCGCAAATTTTTTCATCAAAAGACGCCACCGGCATTCATGTACCACAGACAAGAGAGGACACCGCAAAATCACCACATCAGATGATAAAACGATGTCCCCCCTCTATTCATTCGATACTTCTTACAGCACACCGCCTATCTCATCTGCGGCCGTATCTTTGGAAGAATTGATGTTTTAAAATACAATCTCTTTCTCATACAATGCCTTTTTTTCCAGAATCTCCTTAAAATTTCCGTCATTTCTATATGCCTTGATCTCATCCATATACTCTGTGTAATCACAGACGTACACGTACACTTTCGAAACATCCCTGTCATTGATGGCATAGGTATCTGCAAAACTGCTGCTGCCGTTCGGAAGAACCTGTCCTTTTGCATCGAGTACCACCACAAATACCCCGCTCGCGGCGCGCTTCTCATTGCATTTCTCTTCCACCGTGATCTCGAACTTCGTCTTCACGATCTGATACAGCCCGGCGCCGGTATCGTTGATCTCGTCCACCGTGACCACCTGGGTGTTGTCATTATCCATCTCTATATGGAGTTGAAAGGTAAAGGGACCGTCAAACCACCAGTTTTCATATTTGTTCGGGAACTGATTCCTGTCCGGCGGCGTAATCTCATTCATAAATGCCTGCCACTCCTCATCCGTCATCGCCTCCAAATCAGCCTGCGTCCTGCCTCTATAATCGAGCGGTTCCGGTTCCGCCCTGTCTCCGATAATCTGCTCGATCGTATAATCCATATCAAAAGCGTCTAAAGCCCGGTATTTTTCCCTCAGTTCGACATCATTTCCGAAAATATCCAGCGCGTCAATCCGGTAAATACCCGCATAGGTGTATTCATCAATAAATTTACCTTCCACAGTACCTGTACCATCGGTCGCATAACCCAGTTCCTCACTGCGCCCCGAAGGCATGAATGAGTAGTCCGCTGTTCCTTTCAGATAGATAATCGGCTTCTCATTCATATTTGTCATCGTCTCCTGAAAAGGTTCTTCGCTCGTGATCATAAGAGACAGATAAATGGCTTCCACAGAACAGTACGCCTCTGAAATAGATACTGTGATGCCGTCCACTGTCTTCGTGTAGACAGAATCAGACACCGCACCGCCTTTTTCATCCGTGCTGTTCTGTCCCGTTCCGTCTCCATTCCCGCTGTTGCCGGTCTGACCGTCTCCCGACGTTTCTCCACTGTCCGATCCTTCCGGTTCCTCAAATTTCTGTGCCACCGCATCCAGATCCCCCTGATAAGAGTAATCCTTCTGCAGAAATTTGAAAATATTTCTGATCACCGGTATCTTCGCCGCCAGTGCCGGCTGTGATGCAAAAATCCCCATGCAGACAAGCAAAGCCGCTGCTGCTGTGGCTGCCCGCATCATAATTTTTTTTCTTTTATTATGCATATATACTTTTTCCCCCTGTCTTATGCCTTTACGTACACACTGGGACAGATTGTCTGGTATGACAATTGTGTCAAATCTTTCACTTTTCATTCTATTTACCGTTTTCCTTTCCTTATGCAGCCTTATGCCACATCAAACCTCTGCTCGTTTTGCAGCTTCACGCTATTTATGCTTTTGTTCCGTATTGCACCTTTGTTCCGAGCAGTGTCGTATAATTCAACAACACTTGTTCCAAATTACATTCTGCGTCCGACATGCCACCTCTGTTACTCTATTCTCTACTTAGCTTTTTCGACCGCTCTGTCCTCATCTTCAAGCTGCCGCTTCAGCACTTCCCTGGCACGGTGCAGGTACGCCTTCACACTGCCCGTCGGGATTCCCATGACCTCCGCGATATCCTTGATCTTTATCCCCTGAAAATACTGTAGAATAACAACCGTTTTGTATACCGGCGGGAGTAAATCTATCGCATCATACAGGTCTGTCTTTTCCTCTATAGATAACGGCTGTTCCGGCGCCGCCTCATTGTAATCCTCAAACGGACTGTTGTTCCTGTACTTCTTCTGTGCCTTGTAAATGCTGTTGATCAGTATGCGCGTGATCCATGTCTTAAAATACTGCGGCTCACGAAGCTTATCCATGGAGATCATTGCGCGCATGGCGCACTCCTGCACTGCATCCAAGGCGTCCTGTTCATTCTTGGTGTACATATATGCCAGTTTATACAGGTATTCCTGATGCATGATAATCAGTTCCCCAAAAGCCTCTCTGTTCCCTTTCGCTGCCTTTTCGACCAGTTTCAGGCTTACTGTATTTTTCATTCCTGTTTTCCTTTCGAAGCGTTCTACGCTTACGAGCCTGCTCGCTATTCACACGTGTTATACTGATTAGATACCGTAAATGTGCAAAAGGATACAACTATTGATCAAAAATTGAAATTTGCCCGATCATATCCGGGTCCCAAAAGTATTCTCTTACACAGGAACAATGTGCACACTTTCTTGTATATAATGCGAAAGTGCCCTATACGAAACAGAGCACTTTTTATATCTATCGTTATTATATTTATTTTGTCTCTGCGTGAAAGCAGCCCATTACTTCGGATGCGATCGACAAATCCGCCTCCTTCTTACAAAATTATGCCGTTTCCTCAGAATTGCGTTTGATATCCGCCACCACTTCCATAATGCGCTTCGCTGTTCCCATATCATCCCTAAACAATGTCGTGATACTTCCCACAGACCGGAAGGGTTCTTCCATAAGCACCTTATTATCATCTATATTTCCATTGGCTGCAATATAATCCACTATGAGATTGACGAAACGTATTTGATTAATATTCAAATGTACCTCTGTAAGGAATTCACTGAATGCTTCATTGACCGCAGTTCTGTCTACACCCACGATCCGGCGGACAAGTCTGCCGACCGGCGTGTCCCCGTACTCCTTTATGTAGTCTTCTTTGGAACCAAGTTCCTGCCATAAAATTCGCTCAAGTTCTTTCAAGTCGCCCTCAGACAGTTGCTTATTATTTCTGAGCTTATATACAGAGATCTTATCACTATGCTCTTTCAAATAAAACTCGACTTTTTTGCGATAGTTCCTTAAATCGCTGCTATCATAAACAGGTGCTCCTTCTGCTGCCGCAATTATTGTATCCGTAAAATCAGTATAATAGATTTTTTTACGAATCTTATCCAAATATTGCAACAGATTACGCATGGCCGTCCTTACAGCATCCACCTCTAAAATTGTAGTATGATCCCAAAATTCTGCCCGCTGAACTTTTTCAATGATTTCCTTTTGCGCTGCAACCTGTGGAATTGAGTATTTACCAGACAACTGTTCCGCTGTCTGAATCACAATATTAACAGGCGTCTGGACACTCTTGCTTTGCAATAGCCCTAAGTCAATACTATAAATCAGGTAATCGAAACGCCTTGCAAGTTCATCTTCTTTCCCTGGTTTCACAAGCGGTGCAATATGTCCCTTAATCTCCGAAATCTCGACTGTTTCGAGATTTATCCAATTAGAAAGGTTACGGTACATTTCAACATATCTCAGATGCCTTTTTACCATAAAGCTATTATCATTCAGTTCCATGACTGCCTGATGTAAGTCATCCACCAAATCAGCTCTATACGAAGCGTAAACCTCATCAGACGTAAAAGCCGAAGCCTGCAATTCTCTGCAAATCTGGGCTTTAGTATTATAAATTTTCTCACAGAGCGTTTCCTGAACCCCGCTCTCGCTGCCATTCTTATTTACCCTGAAATATTCAAAGTTATTGCAGAAATCAAAGATTAAGAAACGCGCCTTATCGATTCCCTCACCTAACAGATCCGGGCAAAGCCTCGTTCCCCTTCCGATCATCTGCCAGAATTTCGCATAACTTCTGACTTTCTTAAAAAACACCAGATTCAGTATCTCCGGGATATCAATACCGGTATCAAGCATATCAACTGATACAGCGATTTGCGGCATTTTTTCCTTCGTACTGAAATCATCTATCAGAGAATCGCAATACTTAATACTATAATCAATCTGCTTAATAAAATCTCCGCCATACTCCGGGAAAAGCACTTGAAATCTTTTTACAACAGCCTGTGCATGCAGACTGTTCCTGGCAAAGATAATTGTCTTGCCAAGCTTGTCTCCGCCTTCGATCTTAAGTCCCTTTTCCATAAGTTCTTTGAGTACTTTATCAATGGTATCTGCATTAAAAAGCCATGAATTAATTGCAGAGTTTGATATATCATCTGTTATTGTATCATCATCCGCAAAGGTCTCCTCATATTCTTCTTTCTCTTCATCCGACAAATCATCATAGTGAATACCGTCTTCCATAATCTTTGTCTTGTATTCGAGCGTCGAGTAACTGACCAGATACCCCTCCTCAACCGCCTTCTCCAATTCATATGCAAAAGTCGGTACACCTCGCTCCAAATCAAAAATACCATATGTATTTTTATCAATTTCATTCTTAGGCGTTGCGGTCATGCCTAAGAGCAGCGCATCAAAGTATTCGAAGATTTCCTGATACTTCTTATAAATAGAGCGATGAACCTCATCGCAGATAATCAGATCAAAGTGCCCCGGACTGAATAGTCTTTCGCCAAACTTATTCTTCGTTTCATCTATTGCATTCATCATCGTCGGATAAGTTGAAAAAATCATCCTCGAAGACTCCGGATCATCCTTGCTGTCCAACAGATTGCAGCAGGATAAATCCTTAAGCAGATTTGCATAACTGTTCTTCGCCTGTTTTACCAGAGCAGTTCTGTCCGCTAAAAAAAGAATATTCTTCACATAATTGTGGCGTCTTAACACATCAACAACACTGATACTGACTCTTGTCTTACCTGACCCCGTTGCCTGCACGATCAACATTTTTCTATGTTTCTTTGCAATAGCGTCACAGACTGCAGTAACAGCCTCTTTCTGGTACGGACGATTGGTAATATGATCACTGATTGCTATATTCTCTAAAGGCTTTCGCTGTTTCCTTCTGTCAATTTCCAGCTGTAACTCATCCTGTGTAAAAAATCCCGAAACTTCCCTCCTCGGATAACCTATATAATCATTGGTATAAAAGAATTCAAATCCATTTGTGGTAAAAATCAGAGGTCTTCTGCCATATTGGTTCTGTATACAATCTGCATAGAGCTTTGCCTGCTGGCTTCCGACCATTGTGTCGACAGAGGCTTTCTTTGCCTCCACTACAGCAAGCGGAAGATTATCCTTTCCCCATAATACATAGTCTACATATCCCGTTCCTGTACTGTTAGGCATTCCGGTAACCGGCTCCTCCACTGTGCAGTTTCCACCTATGACCCAGCCTGCTTCCCGCAGTGCCACGTCAATATATTTCTTTCTGGTCTCCGCTTCACTGATTGTATCTACACGGAACTCTCTCGTCTGAATATGGCGCTTACGCTCCGCAGCCATTTGTTTCCGAAGCTCTTCATTTTCCTTAAGAACCTCGGCAAGCTTCCTGTCCTTACTGCTCAAATCATCATATAACGCCTTTAACTCATCCGCCTTTACACGCTTTTCATCTCCGGATGACAAAATCGACTCATCAAAAGCACTCTCTACATACTCTTTAGAGTAGGAATAATCAATCCAATCGCAAAATTCAAAAAGGTCTCTTAACGCAATAATTGCCTCATCTCTTTTAATGTTACTGTTTGTATGCACAGCGACATTTCCAAGATGAATCGTATATTTCAACATAGGAAAAAGTCCTGGTTCAATGATGTCTCGAAATGTCCGCTCATGAATCAGACTGGAAACGTTGTCCTGATACGGCAGTTTCAATTCCGCATCATAAGAAAACACGAATCTCACAGCCAGTTCCAGAGCACGTCTCGACAATATCGCACAGGTCGCCGGAGAGATCGCAATGCTCTTCTCGGCTTCTACTGCCTGAACTGCGAAATCTGCATATTCTTTTTTCTCCAATAAATAGTCAAAGTTAGTCTCCATAGTCGGATTACCTCTTTACGCATTTGTGTTTTTATATGTTTTAATGGCATTTGGGCGAATATTCCTGTACTTCATCTAAAGCTCTGCTGCCTGATATGCCGCATAGCCTTCATAAATAATAGCTGCGTCTCCAATAGCTGAATTGACTTCTTTTTACTGATTCTTTCTTCTGTGCGGGCAAGTTCTGCCGAATCGGTTATATGGAGTTTGTTCTCAAGCGCCATGGTGGTCTGCCTTTCCCTATTTATGTGACTGCTAGTTTAACCTGCAAGTTTCAATTTGGTGGTCTGGGTGACGAAATCGGCAAACTGGTTTTGCAATTCTATTGGCGGAATGGGAATCTCTAATGTTCCTAAAATCTGTTGATTGAGATTTTGAATATTTGCCCCTCTTCCAGCCATCTTTTGACGCATTGAATTCATTTTTAATACCCTCAATAAATAGGGGACTGAAATAGCATCATCTGTTTTTCTGTATCTGATACAAAATCCACTAAATGTGGTTGGAACGTCACCAGGATAAACAGCCAAACTCCTTCCAACAAGTTCTTTATTTCCATTTGATCTCACAAAAACAATATCGCCATCTTTCAATAGATATTCTTCCGAAGGCATTTCATTCAATGATATTATCGGAAGTTTTTTTGTATCATCAATAAGAACTAAATCCTTAAAATCTCCTACTCCTAAACAATTGATTTCAATTCCGGTATCATCATAATGAAAATTCATTTCATTTTTACAATTACCCATATTAAAAAAAGGTTTTTTCTCCCATCCTTTTGGATTCTGAACAGGATCCCCAAACATCTCGACAAATCGGGATTTGATTAGATTGTCAATTTCCTCAATTTGATGTTTTCTTTTGTTTTTAATTTCGGTAATCATGTTTAATTTATCAACAATCTGTCTCTGTTCTTCTATATTTCTTTTTGGAATAAACATTTTACGCATGGCTGACTGTGTTAGCTTTTGTCTGGTTGCTCCATTAACCATACCATCTATTTTATAAAACATAAGCGAATAGCACAAATAGTCTACGTCTAATCCCTTTTTGGGTTTAAGTACATGTGCATGGTTATTAACCCAACATTTTCCAGAAACTCTATATGCAATGGGTTTATTCTTTGAGCCAAAATTCCCACCATCTTCTGCCAGTAAAACTAACTCATCATCAAAAATGTAGCCTGCAACATAATCCTGTATTCCATTAGCGCCATAATATGGATATTTACCCGATTCTCTATCCGCCGATGTAATTGGAACTCGCATAAAATCCAAAATATCACAACAATCCTCCAGTAATATCATTTCCATCTACTTCATCCCCACACCTCTAACAAATCACGCTATTTGCTCTTTTACCGCCTCTAATTCATACAATGTATCCGGATCAATGTCGATACACTTAGAATTATCTCTATTCCCAGACACATCCCATGCTAAAGTATCATTCATTATAGTACATGCATTCATAAAAAAAGCAATTTCTCTTAAAACGCCAAATGCCTCTTTCTCCAACAATGGTTTCACATCATAGCAGACAATTTTACCATCTTCAAAATATACATATACTGTATACTCCTCTGTCGGAACAACTTGAACAATTTTCGGAAACATGTTTGCTTCTCCTTTCCTACATCAAAGGTGCAATTTCATTAAGCGGGCGTCCTTCTTTCGCCAATTTCCAATTCTGCATTCATTCATCTTGGTGCAATACACACCACGCCAATACTAACTTTAGCTGTCTTGATGGCAAAGCACCCTTCATGACCCTTGCCTCATTAATTTCCACTAACGCCTTATTTCCATTATACTCAGCGTGGAAATGTGGTGGATTATGGTCATCATAATACATCATAACTCTTATTCCGAAAAACAGTGCTATTTCCGGCATTTTCTTTCCTCCATTACATCCTCACAAATCTTGAATTCTAATAATAGGCAATCCTTCTGCACCTCTGTCCTCTGGCTTGAAAGCATAACCATTTATATTATGTTGCAACATCGCCTAAGCAAATTAAAACTACCATTTACTTCTTCTACTTCTGCTGCTGAACAAATTGCTTTTTTATACGCTGGACGCCCTCAGAATTTTTCCAGCTTTAAACCCTATCCAAGTAAAATAACGTTCAATTGCTCCTTCAAAGCCGGCAAATCTTTCTGAACTGTATAGTAAACATCTTCCATTCTCAACGTCTGATACTTATGCGCCGTAATATCTCGCATTCCCGCAATAGCTTTCCACGGTACTTTTGGATATTCTTTTCGGGTTTCTTCTGTAATGTTTTTTACTAATTCCCCTATATTTAAAACCGTCATGCTGATTGCCCTCTTTAACTTTTCATCAGCTAAGAAATCCTTTAACTCTGTCTTGCCCATCATATCCATTCCAACATCGATTTCTGATAAAATCTTTTGTATGATAATCTGATCCCTATGCAACATACAGTTCTATCTCCTTCCCAACCTCAATTAAATCCCCTTCTCTGATCGGGCCATGTATAATATCCACTTCCAATCCTAAGATTTCCTCTAACCGCAATCTTATGTCAGATAACGTAAAAAGTGAAATTGGTTCATAAAACTCCATAATCAAATCCACATCACTATTTTCCTGATTTGTTTCTTCTGCCCGCGAGCCAAAAAGGACAACCCTTTTTACCGGATATTCCTTTACAACAAGCAACACTTTTTCTTTTATGATATCGTTACTCATTCTGATCACTCCTTTCGGCACCATCCCCACAAATCTAAATTTGCAATAGTAAGATTAAGCAATAAACTTTCGATGCGACATCTTCACATTAGTCTGATTTACCATTGCATAATGCATGGTTGTATCAATTTGCTGGTGTCCTAACAGCTTTTGTACCTGTTCAATCGGCATTCCTTTGTCAATTGCTTTTGTTGCCATACTCCTGCGGAACTTGTGTGGATGCACTTTGTTAATATTTAACTCCGCTCCTAATTGCCGCAGCCTATGCTCCACCGCATTAATACTAAGCCTGTCGTATGGCTTGTCTAAAGATACGAACAACGCCGAATTGCCATCCTCTCGACTTTCTATATACTTCTGAAGATGAAGTTTCGCCTTTGCATCAAAATATACTCTGCGCTCCTTATTTCCTTTTCCATATACAATACATTCTCTCTCGTCAAAATTGATATCTTCAATGTCAAGATTACACAACTCACCCACACGCATTCCCGTCGAATACAATAAATCAATGATAGCAAGATCTCTGATACAATGACATCCATCTCTAAGCTGTTCTATGTTCTCATCAGAAAATGTTTCCTTTACAACCGTCCCTGTCTTAACCTTATGAATTCTGCGAATAGGACTTTTTATAATATGATCTTCATCCTCTAACCATGAAAAAAAACTCGAAAGGTTCCTTCTGACATTATCTACCGTCACCTTGCTACAATTATTTTTCAATTGATACTTGGTCAGATAATCTCTTAAAATATCCGTTGTGATCTGTCTTACAGAAATATTCACCTCTTCCAGCATTGTCTCAATTGATGAACGGTAATATTCAATCGTACGCGCCGTACAGCCCTCCACTCTTTTGGCGGCTACAAATAATTCCAAATAATCATAATTATCTAAAACCTTGTCTTCTTTTTCGGGACTTTCACTTAATCTTATATTCAGCACCTCTTGCAACTTTTGTAACTGCTGGTAATTTAAAATCTCCGACATATCACTCAGTATTTTATAAATCTTTGTTTCCATCTTGCTGTTCTCCTTTGTTAATCTAATTGAGATAATCATATCGCACAAAGGATTTGCAAGATAGTCTTTTGATAGATCAACAATAATATGTTGCTTCTCCGAAAAAAGCAATCCATTTTTGAATCACTTCATTACTGCGCGCTTCGATAATTCGCATAATATTGCGTAACGCTTTGGCCGGTATATTGGAATTATTATGTGCCAACAAACATTTCCCCGAAGCAGTGATCCATATTTTTGTTGCATTTTCCGATGGGTTTCCCTCTGAAACATGCACATGAACCGGCTCTCCTGGTCTGCCTTCATTTGCCCAAAAATAGATCCAGTAAGGTCCAATTCTAAAAACCTGAGGCATTCATGAATCCTCCTTCTTTTGAAAATTCAATAATCAAGTGTGCAGTTGACTTGATTATGTCCATAAAATAATCGACTTCCTTCTCTGAATAGCCATTAACCTCTACACGGTAAGAGGGCAGATAACAGGTCATATTATGAAAACAGTCTTTCTCATTCGGCGTCTCAACATAAACTTTGACCTCACCATTCTCCAACTGCTCTGAATGAACAATCTCCGTATTATCTTCTAAAGTCATAAAAGGGTACATCATATCTAATTCTCCTCGCTTTCAAATACTAACTTTTCCTAGCCAAAATACTCCTGCATTAGGGCATCCATCAACGTTTGTGTTTCATCTAAGGATTTTTGTATTTCAATTTCAATTTGGTGGTCTGGGTGACGAAATCCACATATTCCTTCTGCATATTATTGGGTGGGCAAATTATTGGAAATTCTTCTATATGATCTTTGTTCAACTGACGTTTATCAATTCCACCAACACAAACACTTCTGATATAGTCTCTATATTCATCTGAAACAAGTATTCTTAAAATAAATCTTTTATTAACCTCTGGCTTCAGTCTAATAAAGTAAACATGTCCATTAACATTGGCAGCATCATCTTCACCCATATATAATGCCGCTCTTCCAAGTGAACTGTTCTCAGTGTTTATTCTTCCCGTCTTTGTCATGAGAATATCACCATGTTTAAGACTGCTTCTTATCATCCTTGCATGAGTAGCCTCATCAATATAAGCAATGTCGTTCATCTCAAGCCTATCTTTCCATACATTTTGGCTCCTAAAAAAAATGATCCCCTCATCAACATAAACCTGTTCGCCACCTTTAGGTGTATTACCGCTGTTTATCTGCTGTGAAAGTTCCCTTAAATTGCATACCTTCCACTTCATTGGATTTTTTACAGGATCCCCAAACATCTCGACAAAATCGGGATTTGATTAGGTTATCTAAAAGTTTTAGTTCCTCTTGGCACTTCTGAATAATATATTTTACTTTGTCTAATCTTTCAACTATGTTAGCCTGCACGTTAAGCTCTGGTACTTTTATACGAATTTTTAATAAATTAGCTTTGGTCAGGCTTGGAATAGTTACTGTTGTATTCAATCTTTCAAAATCAAAGTATTCACAAAAATAATATAAATATTTCGGATTCAAAATATCTTTTTTCGCTACCAGCCCAAAAGCCGTATCGACATTCCATAACGGGGAAGTCACATAAATCGGTTTATTTATACTGCCTTTTCTTCCAATTATAACTGTACTCTCAGGACAAATATAATCATTTGCATATCCCATAATGCCACCGCTGCCATAAATCGGGTATACGCCATCAATATCTTCCACCTGTTTTTGATTTTTACCATTATATATGTCCAGTACATCTGCAAATGATTTTAACATCTATCCTTCCTCGATCATCACACTATTTTCTCGTTCACCTTCTCTAACACATACAATGAAACCAGAACAATATCCATACAGTTTACGCAATCTCTATTCCCTTGCATATGGTAGCCAACAGATATTTTAACATCCAAATTATAATGTTGCGGAGAGCATAAAACACTTTTTCACTTCCGTCAAAGATTTCGACAGAAGTACTTCATCTAATTCATTTTCTTTAAAAATATGTTGCTTATATGATAAGCAAATTCCCAGCTTTTCTATGTTGTTACTCTATATTTCATCTAGCCGTCACATTTCTCTTGACATAATTCTATATATCACATAATATAATATCAAAGGAAGCGGTTTTTTACCGTACAGTCTCTTGAGACTCAAGCGGCGTACTCGCTTCTTTTTTTATGTCCAAAACATCATACAAGTATAGTCCTTTAGATGTTTTTCTAACTATTAAAGTCGCCTTGTAACTATTACATCGTACTACTTCTTCCTCGCTTCCTTTCACAGGCATTGTAAAATATGTATCATAGCGATACCACCCCTCTGACGCGTTATACTTATGCTTATCGCTTTTGTTTTTGCCCCATCGCCTGTTTGTTGCGTTTATAATCATAGAATCAATAATTTGAGCTGAATTTGCTTTTACCTTTGCTAATGCTCCGCGAAGTTTCTTAGTATATTTTGATTCAGAAAACTCATTAGGAAACTCTCCTGCAATCCATATTTGATCCTGATATTCTTGCACGGTGAATGCTCGTCCTATATACCGTTTTAAATATTGCTCAACATCGTTCCATGGAATATTTTGTTTATTTGTAAAAATAATTTTATCTATCTGTGATACTTTACCATTCATTTCTTATTCCTTTTTATCGTCGCACCATCCCCACAAATCTAAATTTGCCTACTTGACAAGCAGCTTCTTAAGCTCAGCCATCTCCGCCTGTATCTGCGTCTCCAATTGCTCTATACGCCCCAAAATAACATCTGTAGGCTCATACTCCACCTTCTCATACACAACCTCTTTGTACTTATTAATAGAAAGGTCATAATCGTTAGAGACAATTTCTTCCACCGGCACAAAAAAACTCTGTTCAGTCCTTGCCCGCTCAGTCTCAGCCTCCAGATTATGAAATCTGTTAATAATATCCGGAATATCACAATCCGAAATTTCCTGCCTCTTATCATCCAGACTGTAACCGTCAGCTTTCATATCGTAGAACCATACCTGATCCGTTCCACCAGAGCCGGTCTTTGTAAATACAAGGATCGCCGTCGAAACTCCCGCGTAAGGCTTAAACACCCCGCTCGGCATAGAAATCACTGCGTTCAGCTTATTATGCTCCAGAATTTCTTTTCTAATCTCTTTATGCGCATTACTGCTGCCAAACAGTACACCATCCGGTACAATCACTGCTGCTCTGCCTCCCTTTTTCAAAATACGTAAGAATAATGCAAGGAAAAGCAACTCTGTCTTTTTAGTCTTAGTAACTTTAAGCAGATTAGCTGACACTGCCACATAGTCAAGGCTTCCCTTAAAAGGAGGATTTGCAAGTACCAGACTATATTTCTCAATATCGGCATTCTGCTCCGACAAACTGTCCCGATAAGAAATGCTCGGATTATCTACACCATGCAAAAGCATATTCATAGCGCCGATCCGAAGCATGGTCCTGTCCATATCATTTCCATAAAACATGTTATTATTGAAATGATCACGCAGCTGCGCGTTAAGAAACATATCCGCATGATGATCCCGCAGATACTGCTGTGCTTCGATCAAAAATCCCGCACTACCCATGGCCGGATCAATGATAATGTCCTCCGGCTGCGGTTTTACTAAGGCGACCATCATTTTAATGATATGTCTCGGGGTTCTGAACTGCCCATTCGTTCCCGCCGTTGCAACCTTTGACAGCAAATACTCGTACAAATCACCTTTTGAATCTTCGTCACCAAGTTCTAATCTGTCAATTCCATCTACGATTTTAGAGAGCATTGCCGCAGTCGGAATCTTAAAAATCGCGTCGCCCATATAACGTGCGTATGCGGAATCCCCGTCTTGATGTAAATTTTTAATAAACGGAAACACGCCATTTGCAACAGTTTCATACATTTTCTCAGCAGAACCCAGATTCTTAAATTTACTCCATCTGTACTTCTGGCATTCATCCGGAAACATGGACTCGAATGGTACTCCCAGAAAATTAGCCTCATTCTCTTTTGTCGTCTCAACATCATCTAACTGTTTTATAAAAAGCAGATAAGTAAACTGTTCAATCACATCTAAGGGATTTGTTATCCCGCCCGTCCAGAATGTTTCCCATATTCTGTCTATCTTGTTCCGTAAATCACCAGTAATCATACCGTTCTCCGTTTTTGTAGTATTATTGCCCATGCACCAATGCGTAGCGCTAAACAGTTTCTCTTGTATTATTATAGTAGCACAATCCTCTACACATTTCATTAACTTCTTGCAGGCATGTTTCACTCCGATAAAGCCCATCCTTCGACTACGCCGTCCTGTCTGGTGCACATAAAATACTTCAAAATTACATTTTGGCGCCTGCACAACTCGTAAAATCGCACACAAAGCGTTTTTACTCGCCAAATAGCATAGACCAGCTGTAATGCGCCCAGACTTCATGAAAAAAACGGACAATGATATATATCAAAGTCCGTTCCGTACATTTTTAATCATTTCGCAACCAGTGGTCATCCCGCTCTGGCTGTCTGTCAGTTCTCTCCCATTTTCAGAAGCTTTGCCGCCTGATCCGCTGCGATACATGCATCGATGATCTCCTGAATATCCCCGTTCATCACCTTATCCAGCTTATAGATCGTCAGATTGATCCGGTGGTCGGTGACACGTCCCTGGGGAAAGTTATAGGTTCTGATCTTCTCGGAACGGTCTCCCGTACCGATCTGGCTCCTGCGCATCTCAGCCTCCGCGTCATGCCGTTGCTGCTGCTCGATATCATAGAGCTTCGCCTTTAAAAGTGCAAAAGCCTTCGCTTTGTTCTGGATCTGGGATTTCTCCGTCTGGCTGTACACCACAATTCCCGTAGGATAATGGGTCAGACGAACGGCTGAATCAGTGGTGTTGACACACTGGCCGCCGTTTCCGGATGCCCGCATAACATCTATACGTATATCCTTATCCTCGATAACAATATCAATATCCTCGTCTACTTCCGGCATTACCGCCACGCTGATAGTGGACGTATGGATACGTCCGCCGCTCTCCGTCTCCGGCACACGCTGCACCCGATGCACGCCGCTCTCATATTTCAACACAGAATAGGCACCTTGTCCTGTGACCATGAAGGTAACACTCTTCATGCCCCCGATGCCGATCTCCTCCACTTCCATGGTCTCGACCTTCCAGCGCCTGCCCTCGGCATAATGTACATACATGCGATAGATTTCCGCCGCGAAAAGAGCCGCCTCATCGCCGCCCGCACCCGCGCGGATCTCCACGATGACGTTTTTCTCATCATTCGGATCTTTAGGCAGAAGCAGTATCTTCATCTCCTGCTCCAGTTCTTCCACACGCTTCTTTGCTCCGGACAGTTCCTCTTTGAGCATTTCCCGCATATCTTCATCGGATTCGCTTTCCAGCATGGCAAGTGAATCTTCGATATCCTGCCTGCACTTCTTATATTCTTTATAGGCATTCACAATCGGCGTCAAATCGCTCTGTTCCTTCATCAGTGCACGAAAACGCTCCTGATTATCCGCGACGGTCGGCTCGCTCAATTCATTCATGATCTCTTCAAATTTTCTCAGCAGATCTTCTAATTTATCAAACATAATTTCCTCCATACTTCACTATCGTCATGATACCTGATGTCACAGGCCAGATAAACCGGATTCATTTACAATCTATACTCGCCATACACCACTCTGTCAAGTCCTGCATAATCCTGAACCACCCTGACGTCCACATAACCGGCCTCTTCCATAAGCCGCCGCACGTCCTCTCCCTGATCATACCCGATCTCAAAGAAAAGCATACCGCCGCCGGTCAGATATCTGCCTGCCTGCGACGTGATTTCACGGTAAAAAAACAGGCCGTCTTTCTTTCCATCCAGCGCAAGCCGGGGTTCATGATCCCTTACTTCCGGCATCAGATTTTCTATAACATCCGTTTTTATATAAGGCGGATTAGATACGATCAGATCAAACCGCTCTCCGGCATCAATACACTCAAAAAGATTCCCCTGTACGAATGTGACCCTGTCCTTCACGCCCTGAATCCGCTCTGCATTCTGTTCTGCAACGCACAGCGCCTCTTTTGAAAGATCCGCGCCTGTTCCCGTACAGTCATTGGAATAATGCAGCAGGCTCAGCAAAATACACCCCGAACCGGTACAAAGATCAAGAATCCTCATACTGTCATGAAGATGCCGCATGGCCTCTTCCACCAGAATTTCCGTATCCTGCCGCGGGATGAGCACATTCCGGTCCACGTGAAAGGTGAGTCCCATAAAATCCTGCACCCCTGTAATATGTTGAAGGGGTATGTGCTCTCTGCGCCTTATAATGCATTCCTCATAATGCCCGGCTTCCGCCGGTGAAATCTCCCGGTCCCCGTGTGCCAGCAGTGTATTCCGGTCCGTTCCGCAGCAAAATTCCAGTAAAAGCCGCGCATTTTCCGCCGCTTCTGCCACTTCTGCCTTTTCCAGCATCTCCTGTCCCCACCGGTAAATTTCCCGATAAGTCATTTCTTTGTTGTATAACATACGTTATCACCATTGCCGGAATTATTTCTTTTATCCCGGCCTCCATGATTTCATTCCGCAAAAACACAAATCTTATATATAACGTCTGATCTGCCTCTGTTCTTTAAAACATACAAGCGATCGCAGACAGCGTTCTCTTCTATTTCAGCGTTTTTAATCGCGCTCCTCGTCCGCTTCTTCATCATCGCGCAGCCAGGAATCGTCCACTTCGTAGCCAAAAGCTTCATACAGATATGCTTTCCAGTCAAAAACCGCCTCCACCGCGGCAATGGCCACCTCCACCATGCTCTCGTCCGGCTCCCTCGTAGTCAGCCTCTGCAGCCACATCCCCGGCGCCGAGATAATTCTCACCAGAATGTTATTGCTTCTTCCCGCCAGACGTATAATCTCGTAGGAAATACCCGCGATCACCGGAATCAGTGCAATACGGATCAGTACACGGTACACCGGATTCTCCACTCTGATAAAGAAAAACAGAATCACGCTGACCAGCATGACAAACAATAGAAAGCTGGTTCCGCACCGTTTATGCTGCTTGGAACTTCTCATAACATTCTTGACCGTCAGCGGACGCCCTTTTTCAATGCAGTTAATACACTTATGTTCGGCACCGTGGTACATATAAACACGCCTGATATCCTTCATCAGCGAAATACTGAGCACATAACCCACAAAAATCACGATACGCAGCACTCCTTCGATGATTGCCATAAAAGAGGCGCTCCTGATACGCTCCTCAAACAGCGACGTAATATAATAGGGCAGCACCATAAAAATACCAATCGCAAGTGCAATAGAAAATACCATCACGATTGCGCTGAACACTTTATCTGCCTTGTCCTTGAACAGTCTGTTAAAAGCCTTGTCCGCCGCCGTCTCCTCAGCTTCTCCCTCCTCATAAAAGGATGCAGAAAAATTCAGGCTCCTCATCCCCAGGACCAGTGAATCAATAAACTGGAAGATACCGCGCACAAAAGGAATACTGAGCAGCTTACTGCCATGCATGATTCCCAGATAATGCTCCACTTCGACCTCGATCTGTCCGTCCGGCTTTCTGACCGCCACCGCGTACTGCTCTTTATTTTTCATCATAATACCCTCTAAGACCGCCTGACCGCCGATCCCGGAGTATTTCATATTTTTCTTTTTACCCATTCTTTTTGATCCTCATTGTTATACCGTCTTCCCGGCCCAAAATTCAGAAAAGGTTGAGATATGCACCTCAACCTTTTTGTACAAAACTTATTCGCTCACCACACCGTACTTCTTATTGAACTTATCAATACGTCCGCGGGCCTGTGCTGCCTTCTGCTGCCCGGTGTAGAATGAATGGCATTTGGAACAAACTTCCACGTGGATCTCCTTCTTCGTAGAACCTGTCACGAATGTGTTGCCACAGTTACATGTTACTGTTGCCTGATAATACTCAGGATGGATTCCTTCTCTCATTTTGTAACAATACTCCTTTCTCAATCTGCAGATCCGGCATCATATCACCGGTGGTCAGAAAATACTTTTCTTCAGCTTTTCTGCTTTTCCCGATCTTACATGTTTCTGATCGTAAATAGTGAACAGACGTCTCCGTCTTCATTTTCTCATCCCATGCTGTTACAAATCGACAGCTTTTACATTGTAGCATAGGACTTTCCGCTATGCAAGTCCTTTATAAAAAAATGTAAAATAAATGTAACAGTTCAGCCATGCAACAATTCACAGATCGCGCGTGGGTGCTTGCACACAAAGCGCAATCTGCGAATTGTTACATGAGCGGAGCACCCTCTCATGAAATAAAAGATGAGCCGCAAAGCGGCGCCGGATGCGAATCAGACGCTTTCATGAATGTGAGGGCTGAACTGTTACAAATAAATGGAAAGTAAGCAGGCTCCCTACAGGAATTTCATCTTCTTCACCATATTGACAAACTCATAATTATTCTTCGTTCTGGCAAACATATCCAGAATCTTCTCCACCGCTTCGTCCGCTTTCATGCCGTTTAAGGCTTTTCGGATAATGTTGATGGCTTCCAGCTCGTCCGGAGTCAGCAGAAGGTCTTCACGCCTGGTACTGGATTTTGGAATGTCGATGGCCGGGAACACCCGCTTCTCGGATAATTTACGGTCAAGTACCATTTCCATATTACCGGTTCCCTTGAACTCCTCGTAGATTACGTCATCCATCTTGCTGCCCGTCTCCACCAGCGCTGTCGCAAGAATCGTCAGACTTCCGCCCTCTCTCATGTTACGCGCCGCACCGAAGATCCGCTTGGGCATATGTAACGCCGCCGGATCAAGACCACCGGATAAAGTACGTCCGCTGGGCGGCACAACCAGGTTATACGCTCTTGTCAGACGCGTGATGCTGTCCAAAAGGATCACCACATCCCTGCCGTGCTCCACAAGACGCTTCGCCCGTTCGATCACCATCTCCGAAACCCTCTTGTGGTGCTCCGGCAATTCATCAAAAGTTGAGTAAATGACCTCCACGTTCGGCCCTTCAATGGCTTCCTTGATATCCGTCACTTCTTCCGGACGCTCATCAATCAGCAAAATAATCAGATGGGCATCTGATGCATTTCTGGTTAAAGATTTCGCTACCGCTTTTAATAAAGTAGTCTTACCTGCTTTCGGCGGTGAAACGATCATACCTCTCTGTCCCTTACCCACAGGGCTGATCAAATCCATAATGCGCATGGCAACCGATGCCCCCGGCGTCTCCAGCTTCAGTCTCTCATTCGGGAAAATAGGCGTCAGATTCTCAAAATTCGGTCTGCGCATCGCAAGTTCCGGCGGATAACCGTTGATCGACTTTACATACAAAAGGGCACTGAACTTCTCGTTCTGTGTCTTCACCCTTGTATTTCCCTCTAAAATATCACCCGTTTTCAAACCAAACCGCCGGATCTGGCTGGGTGCCACATAAACGTCATTCTCACCGGGCAGATAATTCTCACAGCGGATAAATCCGAACCCGTCGCTCATGACTTCCAGAATACCACTGGCCGTAATGCCGCTGTCCAGCTCCGCCGGGAACTTCTCTTCCTCCGCCCCTTCCTTCTTCGGCGGAACAACAGATTTCACAGCCACTTCCTTGCCTGCCGCCTTGTCCTTCTCGTCTTCCGCCAGCATAGCCTCCACGATGTCCGCCTTTTTCA
>ERZ808035.531-NODE-531-length-32354-cov-6.039130_pt1 | contig 32354 bp, 30 predicted proteins | sample MGYA00380189_ERZ808035 | MGnify/ENA primary metagenome ERZ808035 (study PRJEB31490, sample SAMN06133407) | mouse gut metagenome | isolation source: M5_1 | host: mice | place: China: Chengdu | collected 2015-05 ...
CTGCCTTCTGGAATAACGGAAGATGAGTATTTATCAGGGAAACTTTCAGTTTTAAGAAATAGAAATCTTGCAAATGTGTTTTACAGGCTGGGGTTTGTCGAAATATTCGGTACAGGAATTACACGGATAAAGCAGCTCTATGAAGAAGGACTGAAGCAGCCGGATTTTGAAGTGTCGAAAAATACAATTAAGATTGTACTTCCGGTTTTTGAAAAAAACCTGAATTTAACGGAAGACGAAAGAAAAATATATAAAATCTTAAGCAAAACAATACTGAAATCAATTAGCGAAATTGCTCCTTACGTCCCGTTTGGTAAATCAAAGACAACACAATTACTGAAAGAGATGGGTAAAAAAGGTGTTGTGAAAATTGAAGGCAGAGGAAGGGGTACTAAGTATGTGATAAAGTAATCAACCCATGTGGACTTTGATGACGCGAAAGAAGAATTGCGCCGGCGAGTGAACGCTTAAAAATCAACGTATTTGCCAATTTTATAGGGACAAATCGAATGATACATTGGAGCATAAATAGTGTTAAGAGTATTATTAAAAAACTTTTTCGCATTTAAAATTTCTCCTGAAACCATACCCTTTCACCTGCAAACTTATACTAATACAATAAATTTGCAGGTGAAGAATGTGGTTTGTTTTTTGGATAGAATCAAGTTTTCATATATTCCTCAATGATTTCCACAGCGCGGTCAATACACTGTCCTAAGGGAGCCATTTCAGGAACGGCAACCATAATGTTGCATCTTGGCATGGGGATCAAAACCTTCAGCGCGTCGCTTTTTCCGATTGCCTCCGCCATGCGCGGCGTCACCTCCCCTAAAATGGAGTGGGGCATCACGATAGGCATTACGCCGGCGATAATATGGGATTTTCCCGCATTCAGCACGATGGCATTTTCTCCTGTAGCTCCGTCGTCGGCCCCCGCTTTCAGCATGGCATTCGTAGCCAGGGCGTTAGTGCCGAGGGCGCGGATCGTTACATTTTTTTCTTTTGACAGGCGGGGGGCAAGCTTTTCGACCAGCTGCTTCCCGATGCCGCCTCCCTGCCCGTCAATAATGGAAATCAATATATTTTCTGTCATAATAACCGTTACCTTTATACAAGCAAATGGATGGATAAGCGGTAAGTTCTGCTTTCCCCTGCTTTTAATGTCTGAATATCCCTTTTATGGATGAATTCGTTATCTTCGTCTGCAAAAATGGCCGCGCCGTTCCACGGTTCCAGGCAAAGGAAAGGAGCCTGTACGCCGGCCGGAGTCCAGAAAGCGATGGTAGCGAAGTCAGGATAATCCATCTGGATTCCTTTGCCGGTAACGGAGTGGATCAGCTGGACGCTTTTCGATTTCATATGGGGAAAGACGATGGCGTCGATACCAAAAAGGGAATAATCCAGCGGCAGGGTGTCGCTGTTATCCAGATATCTTTTTGTGTTGTCCGGGTTAAACTGCAAGTTATCCAGGTCGTAAATCGGGCTGTCGCATGTCTCCGCAAAGGGGAATTTCAGAATATAATCTGAGAATTTTTCGCCTTCTTCCAGAGGACACATAAAGCCGGGGTGGGCACCGATATGATAGTACATATCCTGCTCATCTTCGTTGGTAATTATGTAGGAGGTATGGAGGCTGGTGCCGTCCAGTTCATAAGTCTGCCGGAAACGGAAACGGAAAGGATAACATTTTAACGTTTCTCCGTTGGACTGGCAGGAAAAAGTCACTTTATTTTCCCCTTCCATTTCATAGTCCATATCAATATCCCTCACAAAACCATGTCTGGGAATCTCGTATTCCTGTCCGTTTATTATCGTCTTTCCATTCCTCAGATTGCCGATGGAAGGAAAAAGAAGCGGTGAGGAACGGGGCCAGAATTTGGGATCGGAATTCCATACGAACTCTTTGCCAGCTTCGTTTTTGTAGGATTTTAATTCGGCGCCTACGGTTTCCAATGTGACCGTATAGCCTTGGTTTTTTAATGTGAGCAGCATACTTGTTTCATCCTTTCTTATTTTTATTTTGTATTTGTAAAATTTATAAAGGAGGAGCCATACAGCTTCCTCTTTTGATAAGCCGGAAGGGTAGTTCCACACGCATAGGGATTCTCTTTCCGGTTTCTATCCGGTCGATCAGTATTTTAGCCGTCATAATCCCCAGATCTTCCATCGGTATGTGGATGGTGGTGAGCATGGGAGTGGTGTACTGGCAGGTTTCGATATCGTCGATGCCTATGACCGACAACTCTTCGGGAACCCGGCGTCCCAGCTCTCCGGCCGCCTGCATGGCGCCGATGGCAGTCAGGTCGTTGGCGCAGAACAGGGCGGTAATATTGCTGCCGGAAGACAGAAGCCTGGCGGCGGCCCGGTAGCCGCCTTCCGTGGAAAGCGGGGTATCGATAATATGATCCCTGTTCAGGGGCAGGGCGAGCTGGGACAGCGCATCCCAATAGCCCCGGTAACGGATCTCGTTTTTTCGTTCTCCCAGATAGGCAATGTGGACATGCCCCAGTTCTGCCAGATAACTCACCGCCGTTTTGGAGGCCAGATAAGCGTTGCAGGTGATCTGGTCGAATTCCGAATCGATATTGTTTAAACCGGTATAAATAATTTTTTTGTAGTTTGTCTTTAAAAAGGAACGCATTCTGGAGTCCGGGCGGCCCAGAAGGGCGACGCCTTCTACACGCGTCTGCTGGATAGCCTGTTGGATATCCGGCTTCTGAATATCCTGATAAGAAAAAATGTATTTGACATTGTAACCGCTGCGCAGCGCTTCCCGCTCCAGCCCCCTTGTCACTTTAGAGAAAAAAGGATCCGTAGTATGGGTGCGGGCCAGGATGCAGCCGATGGCCTTCGGAGGGGCGCCTTTCTGCGGTTTATGCATTTTAAGGTTTCTGGCCGATGGATCTGGAATATAACCGGTTTCCCGGATGATCTGCCATATTTTGTTTTCCACTTCTCTGCCGGCCGCTTTCGTTCCAGGGTGATTGATGACCCGGGAAACGGTAGAGGGGGATACGCCCGCCAGGGCGGCAATTTCTTTCAGCGTCATAAGCACACCTTCTGTTTAACATTGTATATCATTTATTGTAGCATGAGGAGAAAGTTTACGCAAACGTTTGGGTAAAAATTATAGCGGGAAACGGAAGGAATGTGCTACTATTATGAATAGAAAGAGAAAGGAGTATTGGCTGGTATGGAAGGTAATTTGCTGGTAGTGCATGGGGGCGGTCCCACCGCAGTTTTGAACGCTTCTTTATATGGGGTAATAAGGGAAGCGCAGAAGAATCCTGATATAAAGAAGATATATGGTGCGATCGGTGGTTCCGAGGCGATTCTGACGGAAAATTTTCTGGATATGGGGGAATTGGAAGATGAGAAGATAGAACTGCTGCTGCAGACGCCGGGGACAGCAATCGGCTCTTCACGGTTTCCGCTGGAACAGGAACAGTATGAGGCGATGGTGGACATCCTGAAGAAAAACGATATTAAATATGTGCTGTTTAACGGAGGAAACGGTTCCATGGATACCTGCGGTAAGGTGAGCAAGGTGTGTGCGGATGAGGGGATTTATGTAGTCGGTATTCCGAAAACAATGGATAATGATATTTCGATTATAGATCATGCGCCCGGTTTTCCCAGCGCGGCAAAATATATCGCTACCGTAACGAAGGAAGTGGGCGCGGATGTGAAGTCTCTGCCGATCCACGTATGTGTGATAGAAGCTATGGGACGGAATGCGGGGTGGATTACGGCGGCTTCGGTTCTGGCGAGGAAAGAGCAGGGCGATGCGCCTCATCTGGTATACCTTCCAGAGCGCAATTTCAAAGAAGAAGAGTTCCTGGAAGACGTCAAAAGACTTTATGATGAGCTGGGCGGCGTAGTGGTAGTTGTCAGCGAAGGGCTGCGCAATGAAAAAGGAGAGTCGATCGTGCCGCCGATTTTCAAAACGGACAGGGCGGTTTATTATGGGGATGTAAGCGCATACCTGGCCGAACTGGTTATTAAAAAACTGGGCATCAAGGCGAGGAGCGAGAAGCCGGGGCTTTGCGGAAGAACTTCCATGCTGCTGCAGTCAAAGGTGGACAGGGAAGAGGCGGTTTTAGTCGGAAGAGAAGCGGTAAAGGCGGCCGTAGCAGGGCATACGGGCGTTATGGTAGGCATTCGGAGGAAAGACGGAGAGGAATATGGAATAGAGACTCCGCTCATACCGATCGAAGAGGTGATGTTAAACGAGCGGGTGATGCCGGAAGATTATATTAACGAGAGAGGAAACGATATTACGGAGTCGTTTGCCCGGTGGTGTAAACCTTTGATTGACGGGGATCTGCCGGAAATGATCAGTTTTAAAGAAGAGGCGGGACAGGTGGTAAGAAGCAGGATATAGGAAGCAGGATATAGGTGGTTGCGGGGGCCGGGGCTGTGGAAATCTTCTGACAATATATTTCCTGAAAATCTCACTGTGCCGAACATTCCGCCAAGCCCGGCGGGGCGGTCTTGGCTCCATGGCACAAAAGAGATTTTCATGAAATATATTGTCAGAAGATTCGCAGAAGTTATCGGTTTCGCAATCACTTACAGTGTAGATAAGTATGGATAGAAGAAATAATTAAGGAAGGAGTAATTTGTATGAAACATATTTATTTGAATTTGAAGAGATTTGATATTCCAAGAGAGATGGGAGGGGTGAACAGTATCGCGCCGGTGAAGGAATGGGGGGCGTATATTGTGGAGAATACGAAAAAGGCTCTGGCGGAATATGGGGAAGATGAGGTGGAATTTGTTATGTATCTGCCGGAGGCGCATCTGCTTTCCGCCGCAGGAGCAATGGATGGAAGCAGAAATCTGGCAATCGGTTCCCAAGGGATACATAGGGAAGATGTGAAGGCAGGCGGTAATTTTGGTGCTTTTACTGCGAATAGGACGGGGAAGGCAGTGAAAGCTTTAGGATGTTCCAGCGTTTTAATCGGGCATTGCGAGGAGCGGAGGGATAAATTGGGTATCATGGCGGAGGCCGGAGCCGGGGATACGGACGCGGTGAACCGGATACTGAATCAGGAAGTTAGAGCGGCGGTGGAAGCGGGGCTTACCGTGTTATACTGCATCGGCGAGAGCGAGGAAGAGCAGGAGAGATGGCAGGAAGTGCTGGGAAAACAGTTGGAAATCGGCTTAAAAGATGTGGATACTTCCAAAGTGGCGATCGCCTATGAACCGATCTGGTCCATCGGACCGGGAAAAACGCCGGCGGGGAAGGATTATATCCAGATGATCGCCCGTTTTGTGAAGGAACGCACCGGCGGTCTGCCGGTTGCTTATGGCGGCGGCCTGAAAGTGGACAATGCGGCGATGCTGGCATCCATACCGGAGATCGACGGCGGCTTGATTGCTTTGACAAGATTCCAGGGGGATATCGGTTTTTATCCTGAGGAATATTTGGAAATTATACGGACATACATGGGTAAATAAAGAAGAAAAAGGAAAGGAAGGGATAAAAACATGAGACTGGAATTTGAATATGGACAAGGAACGATGGCGGCGGAGCTGCCGGAAAGTACGGATGTGTTTATTCCGGGAGTGACGGTGGCTGACCCGCCGTATATTCCGGAGGAAGAACTGGAGGCTAAGACGCTGGAGTCTTTGAGGAATCCTATGGGGATGGAGCCTCTTTCCAAGCTGGCGAAAAAGGGATCCAAAGTAACGATCGTATTTCCTGACAGGGTAAAAGGCGGCGAACAGCCGACTTCCCACAGGAAGGTTTCGATCAAACTGATTTTAAAAGAACTGTATGCGGCGGGCGTGGAGAAGAAAGACATTCTTTTGATCTGCTCCAATGGTCTGCACAGAAAAAACACGGAACAGGAAATTCGGGGCGTACTCGGGAAAGAATTGTTCGAGGAGTTCTGGTACTGCGGGCAGATCATCAACCATGACAGCGAAGATTATGACCATTTGGTAGATCTCGGGCTGACGGACAGGGGCGACCCGGTGTTGATGAATAAATATGTATACGACAGCGACGTGGCGATTTTGATCGGGCATACGCAAGGCAATCCTTATGGGGGATATTCCGGCGGATACAAGCATTGCGCGACGGGCATTACCCATTGGAGGTCCATCGCTTCTCACCATGTGCCGAAGGTAATGCACAGGGAGGATTTTGTGCCAGTAAGCGGTCATTCTCTGATGAGGACGAAGTTCGATGAGATCGGACAGCACATGGAGAAATGCATGGGTAAAAAATTCTTCTGCTGTGACGCCGTTCTGGATACTTCTTCCAGACAGATCGCTATTTTCTCCGGCTATGCGAAAGAAATGCAGCCCGAGTCATGGAAAGTGGCTGACAAGAGGACTTATGTACCTTTTGCGGAGAAAAAATATGATGTGATGATATTCGGCATGCCTCAGTTTTTTCACTATGGCGAAGGCATGGGGACGAATCCGATCATGATGATGCAGGCGCTTTCCGCACAGGTGATCCGTCATAAGAGGATCATGAGCGATAACTGCGTGATTATTTGCGCTTCGATCTGTAACGGTTATTTCCATGATGAATTATGGCCTTATTTGAGAGAAATGTACGACATGTTCCAGAAAGACCAGATGAATACACTGCCGGATATGAACAGACTGGGCGAGTATTTTGCGACAAACGAAGAATACATCCGCAAGTACCGTTATACCAACGCTTTCCATCCGTTCCACGGCTTTTCCATGATTGCCTGCGGACATATCGCGGAGATGAATACTTCCGCCATTTATATTTGCGGCGCTCAGGAACCGGGGTATGCGAGAGGCATGGGATTGAAGACGAGGGCGACGATAGAGGAAGCGCTGGAGGATGCGAAGAAGAAATATGTCGGGGAGAATCCGAATATTCTGGCTCTGCCGCTGACCTTTAAGAAAAGCGCGGTGCATTTGATGATGAAAGACGAAGTTTACAACGGATAGGGATGATGAGGGAATTGTGAATTGAGAGGCTGTGTATGGATATTCTGCCCATCTGTTCCATGAAAATCCAACTGCGCCGGACATTCCGCCAGACCCGGAAAAACGAAAACACTCGGGCAGAGGCCCTCCTGTTTTACGGTTCTGGCTCCATGGCGCAAAAGGATTTTCATGGAACAGATGGACAGAATATCCGGCAAGGCTATCGATTTCATGCTTCCTCATCATAGAAATATTAATTGAATAGAAATCTTTGTTAGTTGCGGGGGCGATAAATTTGCGGAATGTTCGGCGCAGTTGGGTTTTCAGGGAATATATCATCAGAATATTCCCACAACTTATAGCTTCGTAACTACATAAAAATATAAAGGAAAGGAAGTAGGAAAGATGCATGATTATTATTACTACACAAAAGAGGAATTGTTGAAAAATCCGAAGATTCCGTTGATCGTAATGGAAGATAATGCGAAGGTGTTCCGGTCGATGGCTGAGGAAATGGTGGAAGAGATCGAGAGAAAGAACGCGTTAGGCGAAAAGACGGTGTTTATCTGCCCGGTAGGGCCGGTGGGGCAGTATCCCTATTTTGTGGATATGGTGAATGAAAAGAATGTGGATTTGAAAAACGTATGGTTTATTAATATGGATGAATATCTGACGGACGACAAGCAGTGGATCGATAAGAACCATAAGTTGAGCTTCCGGGGATTTATGGACAGGGCCGTTTATACGAAGATAAAACCTGAGCTGGTTATGCCGGAAGAGCAGAGGGTGTTCCCGGATCCGGCTAATGTAGGATATATCCCTGAACTGATCGAGAAATTGGGCGGCGTGGATATTGCTTTCGGAGGAATCGGGATCAACGGGCACGTGGCGTTTAATGAGCCGCAGGATGAGCTGACAGGGGAAGAATTCCTTGCGTTGAAAACAAGAGTGCTGGATATTTCCAAAGAAACCAGGGCGGTGAACTCTATCGGTGATTTGAACGGCGCGTTGGACGATATGCCCCATTATTGCATTACGATCGGTATTTATGAGATTTCCCATGCCAGAAAAATCCGCCTGGGCTGTTTCCGCGACTGGCATAGGAGCGTAGTGCGCCGCACAGCATACGGCGAGCCGACGGCTCATTTTCCGGTGAGTCTGTTGCAGAACCACCCGGACATCAATCTTAAGTTTACGGAGTTTGTGGCAAATATCCCGGATTAATAGAAATATGGTGAAATGCGCGGCAATGCTGTGCAGGAATGGAGAAAAAGATGGAACAATATATTGTAAATGGGAAAGTGTTTTTGGATGGGAGTTTTCAGGAAAAGACGATAGGCGTTGAAGGAGGATGCATCCGCCTTCTTCCCAAAGACGGAGCTTTGGAAGAGGGAGCAAAGGTATATGATGCGGAAGGGAAAAAGGTAGTCCCGGGGTTCCTCGATATACATACCCATGGAGCCGTAGGCGTGGATGTAAATGCGGCGACGGCAGAGGAACTCGGAAAAATAGGACATTTTATGGCGACCCAGGGAACCACTTCCTGGCTTTGTTCCGTGCTGACGGACACGAGAGAGCAGACTTTGTGGTGCATCGACGAGTTCAAAAAGCATAAAAAGCTGGAAAATGACGGCGCGGATCTCCTTGGCATCCATTTGGAAGGCCCGTTCCTTGCAAAAGAATTCAAAGGGGCTATGCCGGAACATCTACTCAGGGATGCGGATGTGGAGCTTTTAAAGGAATATCAGGAAGCGGCGGAAGGAAATATCAGGTATTTGACGGTTTCCCCTGAGATCGAAGGAATTGTGGATGCGATTCCGGCGGTCAGGGATCTTGGAATCGTAGTGGCCATCGGGCATTCCGGGGCAGATTACGATACTTCCATGAAAGCGATTGAGAACGGCGCTGCGAGCTGCACTCATACCTTTAACGCTATGAAACTGCTGCATCAGCATTTCCCCGCGATTATGGGGGCAGCAATGGAATCCGATATTTATTGCGAGGCGATCTGTGACGGGCGTCATCTCCATCCGGGAGTCGTGCGCCTTCTGATCAAGACAAAAGGGCTTGACAAGGTGGTGGCGGTCACCGATTCCATTATGGCGGCGGGGCTGCCGGACGGCAACTATAAGCTGGGAGTAAATGAAGTGGTGGTTGTGGACGGCGATGCGAAGCTGGCTTCCAACGGAGTGCGTGCGGGAAGTACGCTGACGACCGGACAAGCGCTGAAAAATATTATGAAGTTTACAGGAAGGCCCATAGAAGAAGTGCTTCAGCTCCTGACCGTGAATCCGGCGAAGCTGATCGGTGTTTTTGACAAAAAGGGTTCGATCGCTGACGGAAAAGATGCGGATCTCGTTATCCTGGATGAAGAAAACAATGTAACGGATACATTTGTAAGAGGAAAACAGGTAAACAAAGAATCATAAGGAGATAAGACATGGCGTTAATACCTTTAAGACCGTTGCTGGAAACAACGGATAAATATCATTTTGCGCAGGGCGCTTTTAATGTCAATGCGGTGGCACAGGCAAAGGCAGTGATCGAAGTACACGAAATGTTCCGTTCGGCGGCGATCCTGCAGGGAGCGGATCTTGCCAATGGATTTATGGGGGGCAGAACCGACTTTTTGAACGCGACTCTGGAGGATAAGAAAGCAGGAGCGAAGAATATCGCCGCGGCGGTAAAGAAATATGGGGAAGACTCTCCCATTCCGGTAGTCCTTCATCTGGATCACGGCAAAGATTTCGATTCGGTGAAAGCGGCGATCGACGGCGGTTATACATCGGTTATGATAGACGGTTCCTCCCTTCCCTTTGAGGAAAATATTGAATTGACAAGAGAAGTGGTAAAATATGCCCACGAAAGGGGCATCACGGTAGAAGGGGAGTTGGGCGTACTCGCCGGCGTGGAGGATCATGTGTTCGCGGCATCTTCCACTTATACGAATCCGATGAATGCCGTGGAATTTTTCCGCAAGACGGGAGTGGACTGCCTGGCTATTTCTTACGGCACCATGCACGGGCCTTCCAAGGGCAAGAACGTTAAGCTTCGGAAGGAAATCGCGATAGCGATCAAAGAATGCATGAACCATGAAAATATTTTTGGAGTACTCGTATCCCACGGTTCCTCCACAGTACCCCAATATATCGTGGACGAAATCAACGGCCTGGGCGGCGACGTACAGAACGCATACGGCATTTCCGTGGAAGAGCTGAAACAGGCGATTCCCTGCGGAATCGGGAAAATCAATGTGGATACGGATATCCGTCTTGCGGTGACGAGAAACATGAAAGAATTTTTTGCAAAATATCCGGAAAAACAGAACAGTCCGTCCATCGGGGGGATCTATGAACTGCTGGAGAAAAATAAGACGCAGGTGGATCCAAGGGTATTCCTGACGCCTATTATGGAAACTTTGATGAAAGGCGTGGTTCCCGATGAAGACGTGGCGGCTATTACGGGATGCATTGAGGCCGGCGTAAAAGAAGTGGTCGGAACGCTGATCGTGCAGTTTGGCTCCGTAGGAAAAGCGCCGTTGGTAGAACGCGTGACTTTGGATGAAATGGCGGAAAGGTATAAAAAAGCCGGTATTTAGGAATAGATAGAACGGTTGAAACAATCGCGGTCTTCCTTTTTGTTGAATATGATCAGTATGAAAAAATTTCATACTATTTTTTCTGTACATTTTGTAGTATAATGTATTTAAAATATGTACAAAAAAACAAAAAGAAAGGAAGACTGCGATGAAAGAAAAAAGTAAAGGTGGAAAAATCCCGAATAAAGTATGGCTGTTGATTTCTTTTCTGACAGCTATGGTTTTATGGTATTTGCTGTCCCTGAATCCTAAGACGGCAAGAAGCTTCCCGAACATAGTGGTGACGTTTGGGGCAGTGAAAACGATGATCGGAAGAGGGGTCTTCTGGAAAGATATCCAGAGCAGCCTGATTTCCGTAAGCGCAGGTTTTGTCCTTGGCTTTATATTATCTTTGCCCACCGCTATTTTGATGGCATGGTACCGGCCGGTAAGGAATATTATCGAACCCTGGATCCAGTTTGTCAGAAACATTCCCCCTCTGGCGTATGTTCCGCTGATTGTTATTTCTGCGGGCGTAGGCAGAAAACCTCAGATTATAGTTATTACGATTGCTACTTTCCTGATTATGACGATTACGATCTACCAGGGCGTTATCAATATCGACGAAACATTGATCAAAGCAGCCAGAGTACTTGGAGCTACGGATAAGGATATCTTTCTCAAAGTTATTGCGCCGGCGACCCTTCCGTTCATTATGACGGCGGTAAGGCTGGGAGCATCCGTTGCCCTGACGACGCTGATCGCGGCGGAATCCACAGGTGCCGTTGCCGGTCTGGGGATGCGTATTCGTTCCTTGAATAACAGTTTTGAGTCGGAACCGATGCTGTTATATATTATTATCATCGGTATCATCGGTATTACGGTAGAAAAAGTAATTAAACTATTAGAAAGGAAGCTGACGGGATGGCAGGAGAAGAGAGAAATATAAAAGTAAAAATTGATAATGTAAAAAAGATATATAATTCCCGCAACGGGGAAATGATCGCATTAAACGGCGTGAACCTCGATATTTATGAGAATGAATTTATCTGCGTGGTAGGTCCTTCCGGCTGTGGAAAGTCTACGCTGCTCAATATTATCGCCGGATTGCTGGAGCCTTCTTCGGGCAAAGTGTATTGCGACGGCAAGGAAGTGGTAGGCACAGGGACGGAAAGAGGCGTTGTATTCCAGCAGTATGCGTTATTCCCGTGGATGACAGTGAAGAAGAATGTAATGTTCGGCCTGAACCTCCAGGGCATTAAAGGCGCTGAGGCGGAAGAGAAGGCTATGAAATACATAAAAATGGTGCAGCTTGAAGATTTCCTCGATCATTATCCCAAGGAACTGTCCGGCGGTATGAAGCAGAGGGTGGCTATTGCGAGGGCATATGCGGTAAATCCTTCGGTGCTTCTGATGGATGAGCCTTTCGGGGCCCTGGATGCGCAGACGAGGACACAGTTGCAGTCGGAGCTGCTGGAGACATGGGAGAAAGAACGGAAGACCTGTTTCTTTATTACTCATGACGTGGACGAAGCGATTATCCTGGCACAGAAAGTTATTATTATGAGCGCAAGGCCGGGACGGATTAAAGAGATCGTGGATATCAATATTCCATATCCCCGTACACAGGAAACGAAGATGGCTCCTGAATTCCTGGAACTGAAGAACCATATCTGGAGCCAGGTATACCAGGAATACCTGGAAGTAAGGAAATAAAAACGATAGTTAAACCGTCCGCTCGATTTTGCGGTGGGCGTTTATCTATAAATCAGCTTATCATAAGGAGGATAAAAAATGAAAAAAGTATTAAGTTTGCTGTTGACTCTGGCAATGGTAGCAACCTTTGTCGGCTGTGGCAATACCCAGGAACCCGCACCGGCGGCAGCACCTACGGAAGAGGCGGCTCCAGCTGAAGAGGCAGCTCCTGCAGAAGAAGCGGCTCCGGCTGAAGAGGAAGCACCCGCAGAAGAAGCAGCTCCTGCAGAAGCAGCAGCGACGGAAAGTTATGATCCTGTTACTCTGAATATCGCTTATATGCCTAACTACGGAAGTCTTTGGTCAGTATTGACTGCAAAGGAAAAAGGCTTCTTTGAAGAAGTAGGCATTACGGTAGAAATGGTTGAGTTTGCAGATGGTCCTACTATCATTGCAGCTATGGAATCCGGAAGCATCGATATCGGATATATCGGACAGGGCGCACATAAGCTTTGCATCAACGGACGGGCATCTATTTTTGCACTTTCCCATATTTCTAACGGTGACGCTCTGATCGGCGGACCTGGAATCGCAAAGGTAGAAGATCTGGCAGGTAAAAAAGTAGCATATTCTTCCGGAAGTTCCAGCGAAACTATCCTTGTAGACTCTCTGAATTCCGTTGGCATGTCCATGGATGACATTGAAGCAGTGGATATGGACGCTTCCGCAATCGTGACAGCAATGCTTTCCGGCGGCGTAGACGCTTGTGCAACATGGTCTCCGAACAGCCTGAAGATTTTGGAAGAAATGAGCGATGCAACCAAATTGACCGATAATATGTCGTTCTCCGATAAGACAGTATCCCTTGCAAGCTGGATCGTAATGCCTTCTTATGCGGCAGAAAACAGAGACATCCTTGTAAGGTTTACTAAGGCTTTATTCAAAGCGATGGACTATGCGGCAGATGATAATTATGAGGAAGTATCCGAATATGTGGCGGCTCAGGTGGCTCAGGATTACGACAGCGTATACGCACAGAGAGGCGACGCTGACTGGTTGACAGGTAAGGAAGTTTCCGAAGGCGCAGCAAATGGAGAAGTGGAAAAATATTATGAAATCCAGAAACAGGGCTTCGTGGATGCAGGTGCCGTAGAGGTTGATCCTGTTCCGGCAGTTGCCGATTATGTAATGCTGGATGTCATGGTAGAAGCAGGACAGTAATTAGGAAACCACAAAAAACGTTTTGAAATAATGTAACATGGATTGAGAGTAGTCTGCCTTTATGGTATACTACTCTCAAACGCATATTGGCGGTGGCGGGGAGGGAAAGGAGGGAAGGCCAATGCTGGTTTTACTGCTGGGAGCTTTTTTAATTGCTTCTTGTTTTGTGCTGTACCGAAAAAGAAGCATGGAGTCCTTTTTTCTTTCAGGAATGTGTATCAGCCTGATATTGCAATTTTGCGGGATTTTGATTTTTGTGGCAAAGAAAGGCGGTTATTCCAGAGAAATGCTGGAGTTTCTTTTCGTATCCATGGAATTAAAGACGAAGATACAATATCTGGTGATCCCGCTAAATGTGATTGGTTATATGATAGCTCTTGGAAGATATCTGTTTCCGCTCTTCCTTTTGCAGATCGCTATGCGGTATTCCATGATTTCTGTGATTCGCCGCGATCCTTTGATAAAAAAACTTACCGTGATTTTGCCGTTTGTCTCTTTGGTGGTCTATTATCCGGGCGTTTATAAGATGATCACAAGGCAAAATCCAGGGCTTCAGGATATCCTGTCGGAGTTTTCTTATTTCTGGATATTGATGTATATATCGATTGCGTTGATTTTATTGATTCATGAATATTTTTCGATAACGATGGTTTTTTTCCGCCGTCAGTTCAGTCTGATCGTGGTTTGTCTGATCGCCATTTCCGGTCTGTATCTGCTTTATTGCGGACAGGATCCGGGGCAGGTATACCGGTTTTACAATGCCGCTTATAAGTGGCGGAGAGGGATCGGTTATTTGCAGCATGCATGGGATATTAAGGCATACTATCTTTTGATGTTTGTCAATATTGTCTGCGGTATTTTAGGTTTTATCAGCCTGTTGCGCTATACGCAGGAGAATTATGCAAATGATATGGAAGAGGTAGTGCTGGAACGGAAATACAATACGGCCCGGGTAGGAACGCTGGTGTTTGTCCACAGTACAAAAAACCAGCTTCTGGCTAACCGTGTTATTTTTAAGCGGCTGGGCGGAATGGATATGAGCAAAGAAGAAAACATAAGCAAGATGCAGGAATACATAACTGTGCTGGGCGACATTAATGAATCGCTGTTAGAGCGTATGGAAGAACTTTACCGCTCGGTAAAATCCAACTCTATTATTATGGTGGTATGCCGGATGGAAGAGATCGTGGCAAACGCTTTGGAGCGGTTCCATAAAAAATGCCCGGATATACCTGTGGAAGTGTCGTTGGAATCCGATGCGGCAGTTTTGGCGGATAAGGCTCATTTATGTGAAGCGATCTATAATCTGCTGGTGAACGCGCAGGATGCGGTGGAAGCGGCGGAAAGGGGAAAGGAAGGAAAGATATCTTTATTGAGCCATGATGAGAGGCTTTATACGGTCATTGAAATTAAGGACAATGGGGTAGGAATCCCGAAAGCGACGATGAAAAAGATATTTGAACCCTTTTATACGAGCAAAAACAGAAACCATAATTGGGGAATGGGACTGTATTATGTGCGGGCGATCGTAAAGGGGCACTTGGGAAGCTTGAGGGTGGAGAGCAAGGAAGGAAAAGGCAGCAGTTTTTATATTTTATTACCAAAATATATGTCTGCCTGAGCATCAGGAAGCAGCAATGGAAGAAAGAAAAGACGGAAAAAAGATAAGGATTATGATTGCCGACGACATTCGGCTGTTGCTGGAGGATATGTGCGAACTTATCGACAGTCAGGATGATATGGAGGTAGTGGGGACGGCTCAGAGCGGCAAAGGAATCGTAGAGCTGGCAAAAGAGAAGGAATTTGATATTATTCTTATGGATATAGAAATGGAAAATCTCAATGCAGGAATTACCGCGACAGAGCAGATTCGGGAGCGGCAGGAAAATGCGAACGTGATATTTCTGACGGTGCATGATACAAACGATATGATCTTAACGGCGATGGGGGCCGGAGCGGTCGATTATATTGTGAAAGGGTGCGGGGAAGAAGAGATATTGGCTCATATTCGCAGCGCTTATGCGGGGAATCCGATTATGGAGCGAAAGGTTCACGATGTTGTGATGCAGGAATATGTGAGGCTCCAGAAAAGCGAGAAAAGTCTTTTATTTTTTATCCATAATATATCCCGCCTGACGGCGACGGAAAGGGAGCTGATCAAGAAGCTTCTGGAAGGAAAAACGATAAAAGAGATTGCGAAAGAAAGATGTGTGGAAACGGTAACGGTAAAAACACAAATTAAAGGGCTTTTAAGAAAATTCGGATGTAACCGGACAAAAGAAGTGATAAAAATAATTAGTGATTTGAATATTACACATCTTTTTTTATAAGGATTTTAGATTGGAGAATTTGCTGAAAAAAGTGTTGAAAGAGGTATTCTATGAAATTGTTCGCGAGTAAAAAACAGGAAGAAATAAAAAACGACAGATGGATCGCGCGGCAGGAGACACAGGGAGACCTGGTAAATGGCATACAAAGCAAGCTGGGCAGTCTGAATAAAACTGTTATGGAGATGAATTATGTTGCGGATGATACCAATGTGGCGATTAATGCGGTAGGCAATTCCATCGATACGATCAGCGATGGGAATAGCGAGCTGGTATCCAGGACAAAAGAAATTAATCAGATCACGGTAAAGATGGGAAGGGCCATCGAAAAAACAGGCGGTTATGTGGAAGAACTGGATATAGCTACTCAGGGCATGCTAAATAATAACGAGGAAGTCATAGGGATTTTTCATGAGCTGATAGAAGAAAATGCTGATACCGAAAATTGTATTCAGGAAATCGCGGTAAATACGATGGAAACGAATAAGGCGAGCCAAGAGATTCAGCAGGCGATTAATATGATTAACAGCATTGCCAGCAAAACGAACCTTCTTAGCCTGAATGCATCCATAGAGGCGGCGAGGGCGGGCGAAGCCGGAAAGGGATTTGCAGTCGTAGCGGGGGAAATACGCGCCCTGGCGGAACAAAGCAGACAAAGCGCGGAAGCAATCGGAAAGATCATCGCTACTTTGGAAGCGAAATCCAATGAATCCGTGGATAATATTCAAAGAGTGCAGAATGCTTTTAAAAAGCAGACGGAGAGTTTGGAAAAAACAGATGCCATGGTGGCGCAGACGAATCGTTTGATTCAGGATGTGGCGGAGAAGGTAAAGCAGATTGAAACGAATTCGCGGGAACTGGATCAGGAGAAAAGCTTTATTATTGAAAACATGGAATCCTTGGAAAAGCTTAGTGACAGCAATTACTCGGCAACGGAGAATATTGTTTCCAGATTTAAAAGTATTGTGAGCAATGCGATTGGCATTGGGGCGAAATCGTTGGCACTGACGAATATTTATGATGAGATGAGAGGGATTTGCGCCGGCGGCCTAACGGGGGAAAAGAAGAAGGAGAAGAGGAAAAAGGAAGAAATCCGGGTGGCCTATATGCCTAATTACGGAAGTCTCTGTTCTGTTATTCCGGCAATTAGGATGGGATATTTTGACAGGGAGAATTATGAGGTAAAGCTTTATGCCTATGGGAACGGGCTGGAGATTATAAAAGCGATGGAAGAGGGGAAGATCGACTTCGGTTATATCGGCAACGGCGCTCATAAGTTCTGTATTAAAGGGAGGGCATGTATTGTAGCAATGTCCCATTTATCCAATGCGGAAGCGATCATCGGAAACAGAAAGCATGAAGTAAGAACGATCGCGGACTTGCGGGGAAAGAGGATTGGAAATGTGGAACACGCGTCCAGCGAAACGATTTTGCGTATTGCGCTGGAAACGGAGGGAATGTCTTTCCAGGACGTGGATATCGTCAATATGAAGCCGGAAGAAGTGTTGGAAGCCATGAAACAGGGACGGATCGATGCCTGTGCCGTCTGGTCTCCGTATACGCTGGAGATCTTAAAGCAACTTGGCAATGATGTGGCGGTGATTGCGAATAATATGACTTATTGCAGTAAGACGGCCTCGATCTCTTCATGGATCGCCTTGCCCGGATATGTAAAGGAACATCCCGATGAGGTGCTGCGTTTTACACGGGCTATTTATGGCGGGATGAATTACAGGGCAATAGAGGAGAATGTGAGAAAAGTTGCGGACTGGATCGGGGAGGTTACGTCTATCGATAAGAAGAGCGCGTATGAACAGCGCAAAGATGCCCAGTGGCTGACATCGGGCTTTGTGAGCGTGGGCGCTAAAAAAGGCGACGTGGCCAGATTTTATGAAATACAGCAAAGGGAGTTCATAGAATCCGGTGACGTGGAAAGAGCCGTGCCGGTAGGGCAGTATGTGCTGCTGGATAATATGGTGAAGGCCGGAGGGGGAGTGTGAGAAGTACTTCTAGAGCTCATGCCAGAGGGCATTTCGCTAAGAAGTACTAAGACTTGCTTTGGCAAGTCTTTCTCACACCGAAAAATGCCCGTTTTCGGGCATTTTTCAGTTGGGTTCCAGCTGGGTTTGAGGATGCGGTATGAGGGGGGAGTGGGGGATGATGAGGGGTTATTTGTATTGTAGGAGGATGGGGGCGAGGCCGTCGTGGTCGTTGTCGGTTTTGGTTATGAGATTGGCGGCTTGCTTGACATAGTCTTTGGCGTTGGACATAGCGATGCCGAGGGCGACAGCCTGAAGCATGGATATATCGTTGGCCTCATCGCCGGCCGCTATGGTGCGGGAGAGAGGGATATTTAACAGGAAACAAAGTTTTTGTATGGCGGAACCCTTGCCGGAGGAGCCGGGAAAAATTTCAAGATATTGGTCGTTGGAGTATAGAAGGCTGACCTCCTCTTTGACGAGAGGAAGCAGGGTTTGCCGGAAATGCTCCAATTTTTCTTTTTCATGTATTTCAATCGCTATACATTTACAGGGTTCTTTGTCGAGAGCGCTCAGAACATCTTCGCAAATGATAACCGGTGTGAGGATGCCGCGCCGGTAATAATGGAGTTCTTCCGTATCGGCAGGGCTGATGATATGGGTATCCGTATAGGTATGGCAATGAACCCCCTGCTGCCTGGCAGTTTCCATAATAAGGGCGGTTTGGGGGAAGGTGAGGGCGGTGCGGGAAATAACGGTATTGCTGTCGCAGTCATAGATCTCGCTGCCATTGCATCCAATCAGATACATGCCGGGGAAGTCTAAACCGAGCGTGGTGCGCACATGGTTTACGCTTTCGATAGCCCGCCCGGAGCTGAGAGCCAGTTTGTTGCCGGCTTCCGTCCATTGCCGCAAAGCGTCCATGGTGGCGGGAGTGATTTTCTTGTCCGTTGTCAGAAGGGTGCCGTCCAAGTCGGTGAAAAATATTTGTGGATAGGGCTGTTTATTCATGATACATTTCCTTTCTCTTCTTTTGTATGGCTTTGAGGTCGTCCAGAACTTTTTCAGGAACACACAGTTTTCCGTAGCCTGTAGCCATTTCCAGTCCAGGCTTGGAGGAACCATGGAAATCGGAACCGCCGCTGATACACAGGCCGTATTTCTTAGCGAGGGAATGCATATGGCGTTCTTCTGCCTGATGGTAAGTACTGTAAATGGCCTCGATACCGGCTAACCCGTCTTCAGCCAGAGTGCTTACCAGCGTGTCCAGGGATGCATCGCTCATATGATAAAGGGGCGGATGGGCAAGAACCGGCAGACCGTTCGCTTTCAGGATCAGTTGTACTGCCTGGGAGGGAGTCACTTTTTCCCTGGGGACAAAATATTTGGCGCGGTCGCCGATATAGCGTTCAAAAGCCTCAGGAATGCTTTTGATATAACCGTGATCCAAAAGATATTTTGCATAGTGTCCTCTTGTAATGACCGATCCGGGGAAGGCAGCCTGTAATTTTTCATAAGAAATATCGATGCCCGCTCCCTGTAGATTGGCGCACATTTTCTGGTTTCTGGCAATGCGGGAGTCTACGAACTCCTGAAGCTGCTGCTTGAAAAAGGGGGCTTCATATTCGATATAAAGTCCCAGTATATGAATATCTTTGCCATTGTATTCGGTGGAGAACTCGATGCCGGGGACGACTTCGAGGGGTAATGCGGGATCGCCGGAAGGAAGAAGGGGGATTGGTCCCTCTTGCAGACGAAGATTATGCGCCGCCGCCGCGCCCATGGCTTCGGAAATGCCCTCCGTCGTATCGTGGTCGGTGAGGGCGAATGCGGAAAGTCTTTTTTCCACTGCAAGTTCTACCAGGCGGGAGGGTGTCAGGCTTCCGTCGGATTTGTTGGAATGTACGTGAAGATCTACGATATTCATTGCCTATTGGTCTCCTTTCCCTGTGAATGGAAGCTCCTGTCTGACAGTGGGTCAGACAGGAGCGGATAAAAAATTTTAGTTGTCGTCTTCCGTGTTTTTATTGGTATAAACGGTACGTTTTCTTGCCATTTCATCGCTGGCAAGATATTCGTCATAAGTGGTGATTTTATCTACCAACTGCCCGTTAGGAAGAATTTCCATAATGCGGTTGGCGGTAGTCTGGACAAACTGGTGGTCATGGCAGGAAAAAAGTTCCACGCCGGGGAATTTGATCAGGCCGTTGTTCAGAGCGGTGATGGATTCCATATCCAGATGATTCGTAGGTTCGTCCAATATCAGGCAGTTAGCGCCGCTGATCATCATTTTGGAGAGAAGGCATCTGACTTTTTCACCGCCGGACAGAATGTTTACTTTTTTCACGCCGTCTTCTCCGGCAAACAGCATACGCCCTAAGAAGCCGCGGACATAAGTAACGTCTTTGACGGGAGAGTAGCCGGTCAGCCAGTCCACGATCGTATAGTCATTATCGAATTCTTTTGTGCTGTCTTTGGGGAAATAAGCCTGTGAAGTGGTTACACCCCATTTGTAGCTGCCTTCGTCCGGCTCCAGTTCGTCCATCAGTATCTGGAAAAGAGTGGTCTTGGCAAGCTCGTTGCCGCCTACAAAGGCAATCTTATCGTTATGTCCTACGGTAAAGGTAATATTGTCAAGGATTTTTACACCGTCTATCGTCTTGGAAATACCCTCTACGGTAAGGACTTCATTGCCGATTTCGCGATCCGGGCGGAAATCCACATAAGGATACTTCCTGCTGGAAGGCTTGATTTCGTCCAGCTCGATTTTTTCCAGCGCCCGTTTTCTGCTGGTTGCCTGTTTGGATTTGGAAGCATTGGCGGAGAAACGGGAAATAAATTCCTGTAATTCCTTGATTTTCTCTTCCTTTTTCTTATTGGCTTCTTTCATCTGGCGAATGAGGAGCTGGCTGGATTCATACCAGAAATCATAATTGCCGGCATAGAGCTGGATCTTGCCGTAGTCGATGTCTGCAGTATGGGTACACACTTTGTTCAGAAAATAACGGTCGTGGGATACGACAATAACGGTATTTTCGAAATCGATCAGGAAATCTTCCAGCCAGGAGATAGCATCCAGATCCAGGTGGTTTGTAGGTTCGTCCAGAAGAAGGATATCGGGATTGCCAAACAGAGCTTTGGCAAGCAGAACTTTTACCTTTTCATTACCGTTCAAAGTATTCATAATGGAATTGTGGAGTTCCGTATTGATGCCAAGGCCGTTCAACAGCATGGCAGCATCGGATTCCGCTTCCCAGCCGTTCATTTCGGCGAATTCGCCTTCCAGCTCGCTGGCGCGAAGACCGTCTTCATCGGTGAAATCTTCTTTTGCATAAATAGCGTCTTTTTCTTTCATGATCTGGTAAAGGCGTTCGTTGCCCATAATGACTACATCCATAACGGGATAGTCGTCATATTTGAAATGATCCTGCTCCAGAACGGACATACGCTGTCCGGGAGTGATAAAAATATCGCCTTTTGTTGTTTCCAGCTTGCCCGACAATATTTTTAAAAACGTGGATTTGCCGGCTCCGTTTGCGCCGATAAGCCCGTAACAGTTTCCTTCGGTGAATTTGATGTTGACATCTTCGAATAACGCTTTTTTTCCTAATCTTAATGTTACATTGTTTGCACTGATCATAGGGGATAAACCTTTCTTTATTTTTCTTATATACTATTATTTGCTTGAAAGTTTTGCTGGCGGCGTATGCCGTTGGCACAGGCCGCTATTCCTTATTGTACAGAAAATTGCTGAATTTGCAAGAGGTTCTTATGTTTTTTCAAATGAATTTTGACAGGCCGGAAAAGCGGTATGGCGGGAGGCGGAATGGAAGGATCGGTGGTTGACGCTGGGGGCGGACTGTTCTGACGGAGCTTCCAATCAGATTTTACTAATGAAATGGGTAAATAATATCATGCCGTACGGGTCGAAAGCAACGGGCATCCTGCCCATGCTTTCTAAAATTGCCCTCCATGGCAATTTTCCCCTGATCATCCGCCATTTCATAAGTAAAATAACTGATTGTACGCAACCGTCAGAACAGTCCGCCCCCAGCCTCAACCACCGATCCTTCCATTCCGCCTCCCGCCATATCGCTTTTCCGGCCTGTCAAAATTCATTTTCGGGATGGTTTTAGCTATTGTGAAGCTTTTTGACAGGTGATATACTTGAGAAATAACAGAGAGCTTACCGGAGAAAGAGAGGGCGGGAATCGTTATGGGGACTATGAAATTAAATTATAAACGGACATTTTTTATCGGGCTTGCATTTCTTTCCATTTCAGGTTTTTGGCAGATGTACGACAGCATTATTCCGCTGATGCTGCAGAACACTTTTCATCTGGGAGAGACGGTGACGGGGGCGCTGATGGCCATGGATAATGTGCTGGCTATTTTTTTGCTTCCGCTGTTTGGCACGTTGTCGGACAAGGCGGATACGAAGATCGGAAAGCGGATGCCTTTTATTGTCGGCGGTACGCTGCTGGCAGTTACATTTTTGCTGTTGCTTTCGGCGGCGGATAAAAAGCAGAGCCTTGTGATGTTTCTTTCTATTTTATTTTTGCTACTGCTTTCCATGGGATTGTACCGTTCCCCGGCGGTGGCATTGATGCCGGATCTGACGCCGAATCGCCTGAGGAGCAAAGCGAATGCGGTGATTAACCTGATGGGGGCGGTGGGCGGAGTATATGCCCTGATCATGATAAAACTATTGGTAGGGGCTGGGGAGAGGCCGGATTACCTCCCCTTGTTTATAAGTATCGGCGGTTTGATGCTGGTGGCTGTTGCCGTGCTGTTTGCCACGGTAAAGGAAAAAAGGATTGCGGAGGAAATAAAAAAGCAGGGGGCGGAAAGCGGAGAGGGAAAAGAAGACAGAGTCGTTCCCCAAAAGACGGCGATGCCGAAGGAAGTAAAACGCAGCATGATTTTTCTGCTTATATCCATCTTCCTTTGGTTTACGGCGTATAATGCGGTGACGACGGCATTTTCCAGGTATACGAGAGTCGTCTGGCATATGGAGGGCGGAAGCTTTGCCGACTGTCTGATGGTGGCGACGGTGGCAGCGATCTGTAGTTATATACCGATTGGAAATATTGCGAGCCGCGTAGGAAGGAAAAAAACAATTTTAGCGGGCATTGCACTGATGAGCCTTTGCTATTTTGCCGCAGTGTTCGTGGGGGCATATCATCCGCTGATCAACATTGCCTTTGCGGCGATCGGGGTAGGTTGGGCGGCCATCAATGTAAACTCTTACCCGATGATCGTGGAAATGAGTAAGGGGTGCGATATCGGGAAGTTTACGGGAACTTATTACACTTTTTCTATGGCGGCGCAGATATTTACTCCGGTGCTGTCCGGGTTTCTTCTGGAGAACGTTTCATACAGGACTTTGTTCCCATATGCGTTCCTCTTTTCGATACTGGCCTTTGTGACAATGATTCAGGTGCATCATGGGGACTCGCGGCCGGAAAAAAAGAAAGACATGCTGGAAAATTTTGATGTAGATGATTAAAATACGAAGGTGAAGGAAATGACGATTATTTTTACTATAATAGCAGTGCTGGCGGCTCTGTATCTGTTGGCGCTTATGCCGCGGATGTGCCATAAACCGGATAAGACTCCTTTCCAGGGCGTTCTGTATGCCCACAGGGGCTTGCACGATAACAGGGGCGATGCGCCGGAAAATTCCATGAAGGCATTTGAAAAAGCGGTGGAGGGCGGTTATGGAATCGAGCTGGACGTACAGCTATCTAAAGATAAGGTTCCGGTTATTTTTCATGATTTTACATTGGAGAGAGTTTGCGGAAAGGAAGGGAGGGTATACGATTATACCTATGAAGAGCTGAACAAATTTTCTTTGTATGGAACGGAGGAAAAGATTCCGAAACTGGAAGACTTTTTGAAGATGGTGGACGGAAGGGTGCCTCTGATCGTGGAACTAAAGGTGGAATGGACAGATATTTCAGTATGCCCGCTGGCGGACGGAATATTGAGCGGCTATCATGGGGCATACTGTATAGAATCCTTTAATCCGCTGGCGCTGATCTGGTACAGGAAAAACAGAAACAATGTAATGCGGGGGCAGCTTTCCGATGCTTTTTTACAAGAAGAGGGATTGAAAGGACTTCTTTATTTTGTGTTGGAGCATATGCTGCTGAACTTTATAACCAAGCCGGATTTTATCGCATATAATCATAAGTATTACTGGACGCTGTCGAGGCAGATCTGTAAGAAATTATACAGGAATCTTGCGGTAGCATGGACGATAAAGAGTCAGAAGGAGCTGGATGCGAGAAGAAAGGATTTTGATTTATTCATTTTTGACAGTTTTATTCCGGAAGAATAGAATCATGGAGGTTAAATCCCAAGTTTGTGTCTGCGCGGCATCCACAAACTTGAAAGCCAGGATGGCTTTGCGCAATAAAGCCGCGTAGAAATGGAGTAAAAGATGAGAAAAAATATTTGGCTGGCAATGGCCCTTATATTTGGAACGATGGCGCTGGGAGCATGCGGGACAGGGAACGAAAATAAAAATATGGAAGAAGTTTCTCAGGAACCGGAAGAGGAAAGGCAGGAAGAGCAGAAGCCGGAGGATGCGGCGGCGGAAGAGGAAACCGCGGAGGCTGGAGGAAATATTTATGTGGAAGTAAAACAATCTAAAATGGAATTCGAGGCGGAAGACGGTACGGTAGTGATGACGGTTGACCGTACGGTTCCGGTTGTTACCATATCGAACCATGCGGAAAGCGCGGAAGCTATTAATGAATATATTAACAGCGCTTTTCCAGAATACGATGAGGAAATGTTGGAAATAGCAAAAGAGACTTATGCGGATCTTGGAAAAGAGAACTGGCGCGGATATGCATCAGGGGAAACTTTTGCTTCAGAGAGGACGGATTCTGCAGTGATCAGCTTTACCGTTACCTATTATTGGGATATGGGGGGAGCGCATCCGAACAGTGGGAAGAGCGGATTGAATTTTAGCACGGAAACTGGAAAAAGACTGACGCTGGAAGATGTCGTGATGGATAAAGAAGCGGCCGCAGCGGCAATCAACGATTTTATTTTGGAAGAAACAAAAAAAGAAGAATATGGAGGAATGTTTTTCGAAGGATATGAGGAGAGTATTGGAGATATTTTGACAGAAGACAGCTGGTACCTTGGGGATGACGGATTCCATATTATTGTGAATGAATATATTATCTCTCCCCATGCGGCAGGGATCATGGACTTCGTGATTCCCTACGGAGAAGCCGATTTTTTAAAGGAAGAATTCAGAAAATAGGCGGTGCGATATTCATAAAATGGGAAGAAAAGCCGATATAAAGAACAGGAAACAGGAAATTTGACAGAAACAAAAGGATTTGTTTTGGGCATGGCAGCTTCAGGGAGGATACGGGATGGCGACAGTAACGATTAATTTGGCAGGAATAAATGGAAACTCGGGTTATGGCATTCATGCGGCGAACGGCTCCAATACGGAAAAAGGAGACGGCAGCCAGGTAAAAAACGGATCGGTTTTTATAGGGAATAAGAAGGGCGGAATTTCTGATCTGATCGAGCAAAAGCGGGCACAGGCAAGAAAACAGGCGACAAAGGTACTGCGGGATCAGTTTGCCAGGGATAATAAGATAACGGATAATATGAATGAGATGCGGGCCAGAAATGCGGAGATCAAGGGAGAACTTAACGGTCTGGCCGAACAGAAAAAAGGTTTTATGGAGGAGCGGGACGCCCTGCAGGAGAAATTCGGAATTGATCCGGACAGCCAGGAACAGAAAGATCTGGAATTGCTGCGCAAGGCAAATGGTTATTTCGAATCGGGCAATCTTGCCATATTGACCAAGGATGAGCTGGAAAGGCTGGCGAATATGGGAGGAAGGACGGAATACCAGCAGCGGGCCTTGGAATACGATGCGATCATAGAACATATTACAAGTATAGAAACAAAGCTGAATGGAGAAAGAATGGGGAATACCGGTTCCATTACGGCTACCAAACAGGCGATTTTGGAAGCGGGAGGCAAAGGAATCCGGGCGGCGAAAGAGGCGGCGGAATCCATTCTCGATGCTGCTTCCGATTCCATTATCGGGATGCTCTGGCAGGATGCCAAGAAGCATGTGGACGAGGAAATGGAAAAACTGGTCGAGGCAGCGAAGGAGCAGGCGGAGAAGAAAGAAGAGCAGGAAGAAAAGCTGGAGGAAAGCAAGGAAGAGAAAGAAGAACAGGAAGAAATAACAGAAGCTATTCGGGAGACCACATCGGAACAGGAGAAACTTCAGGGCGAGATCAAGAAGATACTGGCGGAAGCGGAACTGTTGGAGGAGGACATGAAAGGACTCGTGGTAAACGGTGTTATGTAGCGTTATATTGCGGTATATATAAGGAAAAGGAAGACCAGAGATATTGGTTTTACAAAATAAGGAAAGCTAGGGAGAGCGCAGATAGAGGACGGAGTCCGAAGTATCTGCGCTCGTTGTCAATCAGAGGGTAAGAGGAGACAGCATATGCATATTCATGATTTGGAAAAGAACTATGGTTACGAAAAAAAATGTGGGAGCGGCAGATCATATTGTGATAAGACGGCAAAAGAACATTTGCAGGAGAACAGAGGCAGACAAGGGAATCCGTTTTGGGAGCAAATGAACCGGAAAGAGGGAATCAATGACCGTTATAGGAAGGAGTATGGCGGAGAGGGGGAAGAATGCTCCGAAGAGAATTGGGAGGAAAAGCTGAAAAAATGGGATGAGGAAATGAAACGGGTCAGGGAGAGAAACCGGAGGGAGAGTAAAAGGCTCCAGGAAGAACGGCTCAGGAAGAGGCGGATACAGAGGAAGCTGTGGGAAAAACTGGCGCTGAAAAAATATCTGGCCAGACAGGATGAGATTATGCAGATGAACGAAAAAATATCTTTGGAGCGGGCGGTAGGAGAAGATGTATATATCGAAAAAGCTCCTTTGAGTAAAAGCCTGAGCGTTGCTGAAATTATGGCGATTTGTTCGGAACTTTAGATATTTTATAATGAGGAGGCGGGAGTGTGGATATGATTACGAACATGATAGGAAAGGGAAAAACAGCGGCACCGGGTATGACGGAAGAAAAACAGCGGATGCCGATTGAGCAGCAGCTGATGGAGTATGTTCGCAGCATCAGAGAGGAAGGGCAGCGGGGGGAAACAAAGGAAGCCTATGCAGCAAGGGTATATGCGAAGGCACGTTCCGGGCAGAAGCTGACAGCGGATGAAATGAGTTTTCTTGCGAGAACGAACCCCGAATTGTACCAGAAAGTATTACGCGCCCAGAGGATACGCAAGGAAATGGAAAGCAGACTGAAGAGCTGCCGTTCCAAACAGGAGGCGCAGGAAGTATTTTCTGCTTTTGTTGGGAGCATCAGCGAGAAAGACCCGGACAGGGACATGATTATCCAGGCATTGAACCAGGCGTTCCGGGAGTTTCAGGAAAGCGGCGAATACCAGAGGCTGCCGGAGACGGAAGAAGAGGCAAAAGAACGGCTGCCGTTAGAGTTTGTGCGAAACGGGAACGGATATCAGGAAGCATACATAGCAGAGGGGGCGGAGGAATCCTTTGAAGCGGACGCATAGATGGCATTCGGATTACGAATTTCGCTGAAAACAACAGGAAAATTCATAGACAAACTTCATAAAAAAAGGTATACTGTTACAGAGACAACAGTTGAAAAATCTTAGATTTTTTAACTGTAAATATGGAATGCAGAAGAGGGATGAACTATGAGTTATCAAGAGGTTGCTTTTGAAAAAAGGATCAAAGAAAATATTAAAAATTATGCAATAAAAAATCTGTATGCCATGGATCTGTTGGAAGAATATCTTCAAGTTCTGGCCGGTTCTTATGATATGGAAATACTCCTTACGGGCCGCCATGGGGAGAAGATATTGGAAGTGGGAGATTTTGCAGGGTTTCAACCGGATGTGGAAGCGGAACCGGGGGAGAAACTGCGCATTGCGGATCGCACTGTTGCCCATATTTATGTAAAATATGACAAGGTGCAAGAGGAAAAAAGAGAAGAGGCCGGGAAAATGCTGAGAGCATCTATACGACTCCTGACATCTTTGGGAAATGAAGTATATATGCACAGGGAATCCGCCGCTTATATCGATGAGCTGGAAGTAAGGCTGGGGAAGGGAAGACAACAAAGGAGATGCGGTGAGACGGAGGATGTCCTGACCGGAGTTTATAATAAGAATTACATAGAAAGCAAAATGCAGGTATTGGAGCGTTCCGAAACAATACCGGTAGCAGTGATCAATATAAATATTAACGACTGGAAATTTGTATATGACAATTTTGGAGTAGAGAAGAGCGACAGTCTGATCCAACTGATTGCTTCTATTATAAAAAAAGAGGCGAAAAGCGAATATATGATCGGAAGGATCGACGGGGACGTATTTCTTGTACTGATTCCTATGGCGGAAGACGGGGAAGCAGAGGATTATTGCCGGAGAATACAGGATGCATGTCTGACTTATGATGAAGATGAGGCGCTCGCTCCTTCCGTAGCGACAGGCATCGTATATAAGACCAATGTGGAGGAACTTCTGGAAGACAAAGTATCCGATGCGGAATACGAGATGTTTAACCACAAACTGGAAATTAAAAGCGCGCCGGGGTATCAGGAGAGACTTCGAAGAGGGCTGAAAAAATAAGAAGGATTTTTAAAGAGGATTTCATATACGGTGAGTATATGAAATCCTTTGTACGATAGGGTATTATAACTTCCTATAAATTTTATAAAATAATTATTAAAAAATGAAATATATTAAAAGTGAGTAAATAAGAGTAAAATAAAGAAAAAATGAGAAAAATAAAGAAATGGAGATTTTTACCTTTATAATTGCATTTGCAAACCGTTGCATATGAATTTAATATATGGGTTAGTGATTAGCACTCAATGAAAAAGAGTGCTAATAAGACGAAAAAAATGAAAATTGACATAAGGAGGCTTTTAAAATGAAATTAGTACCTTTAGGCGACAGAGTTGTATTAAAGCAGTTAGTAGCAGAAGAAACGACGAAATCGGGTATTGTCCTTCCGGGGCAGAATAAGGAGAAGCCGCAGCAGGCGGAAGTAGTGGCAGTGGGGCCGGGCGGAACGGTAGACGGCAAGGAAGTGAAGATGGAAGTAAAAGCCGGAGATCATGTCATTTATTCTAAGTATGCGGGAACAGACGTTAAGATTGACGAAGAAGAATTCATTATTGTAAAGCAAAGCGATATATTGGCAGTGATCGAATAAATGAAGCGGTAAATATTTTTGCTTTATAGGGGACAGCGCCGTAAGGCGCATGCATTCACTTTATTCAGACAAACAGGAGGTTGTTAATCATGGCAAAGGAATTAAAATATGGGGCAGAAGCCCGTGCAGCATTGGAAACAGGCGTAAATAAACTGGCAAATACGGTAAGGGTGACATTGGGCCCCAAAGGAAGAAATGTGGTTTTGGATAAATCTTTCGGCGCTCCGTTGATTACCAACGATGGCGTTACGATTGCCAAAGAAATCGAATTGGAAGATGCTTTTGAGAATATGGGCGCACAGCTTGTAAAAGAAGTGGCAACGAAGACAAATGATGTGGCTGGCGACGGAACTACGACGGCGACCGTACTTGCACAGGCAATGGTAAATGAAGGAATTAAGAACCTGGCGGCAGGAGCTAATCCGATTATCTTAAGAAAAGGTATGAAGAAGGCGACGGACTGCGCGGTAGAAGCGATCGCAAAGATGAGTTCAAAGGTAAGCGGCAAAGAACAGTTCGCGAGGGTTGCGGCAGTTTCTTCCGGCGACGAGGAAGTAGGAACGATGGTTGCGGATGCTATGGAGAAGGTATCCGGCGATGGCGTAATTACGATTGAAGAATCCAAGACGATGCTGACAGAGCTGGATCTGGTAGAAGGTATGCAGTTTGACAGAGGATATATTTCCGCATATATGGCAACCGATATGGATAAAATGGAAGCGGTGTTGGATGATCCTTATATATTGATTACGGATAAGAAAATTTCCAATATTCAGGAAATCCTTCCGTTGCTGGAGCAGGTGGTTCAGTCCGGCGCAAAACTGCTGATCGTAGCAGAAGATGTGGAAGGGGAAGCTCTGACCACATTGATTGTGAATAAACTGCGCGGAACCTTCAACGTAGTAGCGGTAAAAGCTCCCGGATACGGTGACAGAAGGAAAGCAATGCTGGAGGATATCGCTATCCTGACAGGCGGCCAGGTGATCAGCGAAGAGTTGGGACTTGATTTGAAAGAAATCACCATGGATCAGTTAGGACGTGCGAAGTCTGTAAAGGTACAAAAGGAAAATACGGTTATCGTTGACGGCGAAGGCGATAAAGAAGCAATTCAGGCAAGGATCGCCCAGATCAAAAAGCAGATTGAAGAAACTACTTCTGATTTTGACAGGGAGAAATTGCAGGAGCGCCTTGCAAAATTGGCGGGCGGTGTTGCAGTGATCCGTGTAGGTGCTGCGACGGAGACAGAAATGAAAGAAGCAAAGCTTCGTATGGAAGATGCTTTGAATGCGACGAGAGCGGCAGCAGAAGAGGGAATCATCGCAGGAGGCGGCTCCGCTTATATCCACGCAGCGAAAGAAGTGGAAAAACTGGCGGAAAGCCTGGAAGGCGATGAAAAGACAGGCGCGAAAATCGTATTGAAAGCGTTAGAGTCTCCTTTATACCACATCGTTGCAAATGCAGGACTGGAAGGTTCCGTTATCATCAATAAAGTAAGGGAATCTGAGGTTGGCACGGGATTTGACGCTCTGCGTGAAGAATATGTGGATATGGTGGCGGAAGGCATTCTTGATCCCGCAAAGGTAACAAGAAGTGCCCTTCAGAATGCGACCAGCGTGGCATCTACGCTTCTTACCACAGAATCCGTTGTGGCAAATATTAAAGAAGATGCGCCCGCTATGCCCGCAGGAGGCGGAATGGGCGGTATGATGTAATAGAATTAACTGAATAATAAAAAAGGCAAAAGACAGCCGCGTCGATAATTTCCAGTTATTGGCGCGGTTGTTTATATTATCCAAACAAATGAAAAAATATTGGAAAAATTGAAGAAAAAAGCTTTACATGGCATTGCCGTTAAGATATAATCCTTTTACATTACGAGAACTTTTTAGTTACAAAATGATAACCAAGAGAAGAAAGGGAAAAGAGGAATGAGAAAGAGAATATTGTGTTTGCTGGCGGCGTTTATGCTGCTGGTGCCATCAATACCGGCGGCGGCTAAGGAAATGCCAGAAGGCACTGAGAATTTGAGGGAGTATACGTTTGAGAATGTAGACGGCGGAACAATTTCATCAACAAGTAATGGCAAAACCAAAGTACTTATTTTGTTCAGCGTTAATTGCGGCCACTGCATAAGCGTATTGAGTGACATTGCAAACAGCGACTGGATTCAGGACGGGCTGGCAGACTTCTGCGCGGTGGCAAGGGATAAAAAGACAGTTGCAGTGTTAGAGAATGGCCAGTATGTGGGCAAGGAGGTAGAAGTAACCAAGGATGAAGTCATAGAGTTTCGGGCAAATTATTGCGCAAATGCAGGAGACAAAATCCAGTTTGGCTGGGGCGCACAGGCATGGAATGCGATGTCTGAATATGCAAGAGTGGCGGGATTAGAGAATCCTGATGGCACTTATACAACCCCTATTATTGCGATCATAGATGCAGATAACAAGCTCCGCGATGTAACAAGCGGCTCAGCAGGCGTTGTTGATGCGATGAAGGGAAAGTTAGAGGCCATTAATTCTGGCAATACTCCGGGCAATCCAGATACCCCGGATAATCCAGACAACCCAGATACCCCGGATAATCCAGACAATCCCGATAATCCAGACAACCCAGATACCCCGGATAATCCAGACAATCCCGATAATCCAGACAACCCGGATAATCCAGACAACCCGGACAATCCCGATAATCCAGACAACCCGGATAATCCAGACAACCCGGACAATCCCGATAATCCAGACAACCCGGATAATCCAGATAACCCGGACGACAGCCAGAAACCGGAACAGCCGGAGCAGCCTGGCACGGAAGAAAGCAGCAACTATCAGCCGGCTTGCAATCATAGAACGGAAAGCGTTCTGGTGAGCAGTGCAACGGCGAGCAGCGATGCTGTTGCAATATCCAAATGCGTAAAATGCGGGGCAGTTCTGAGTTATGAAAAAGTTGCTAACTCCGCCTACCATACTTTCCTGAAAGAAACGGCAGATGCGATTGCGAACGCGCAACAGCCGACGGTCGTTATTGATGCGAAGATGTGGGTAAGTTTTAATAGAACGGTATTTGAAGCGATTAAAAGCAGACCCGATGTAGCGGTGACAGTAAACTATTCTTACGAAGGACAGAAGTATGTTCTGCAGATACCTGCGGGCGTAAATGTAGATACGCTGATGGATGAGAACGGATTTGGCGGATTCCGTTACATAGATAAAGTATTGAATACAAAAGACTGATTTTATCGGTATTTTTGTTGCAAAAAGCGGGAAAGAGTTGGCCGTCGTGCCAACTCTTTTTATGGTGCGCCTTGCGGCGCACGTTTCTAACGGGTGCAAGTCCCCAATCCGCCCTGGTAGTGGGAAGGATA
>ERZ808035.532-NODE-532-length-32251-cov-8.620221_pt1 | contig 32251 bp, 31 predicted proteins | sample MGYA00380189_ERZ808035 | MGnify/ENA primary metagenome ERZ808035 (study PRJEB31490, sample SAMN06133407) | mouse gut metagenome | isolation source: M5_1 | host: mice | place: China: Chengdu | collected 2015-05 ...
GTGCAGCCCCAGACACGCCGGGCCCCGGCGTGTCGTCGTCCCGCCCCCGTGGGGCGGATTCCGAAGGAATACAAATCCCCCGTCCCCGCCCGGGGCGGCAAACTCCCGTCCCCCGCAGGGGGCCATACCTGAGAAAATAAGGAGGCAATCCTTATGAATGTGACTGTCATAGGCGCCGGCCTCGCCGGCAGCGAATGCGCCTGGCAGCTGGCCCAGCGGGGCATCCACGTTACCCTCCGGGAGATGAAGCCCCAAAAGCGGACCCCCGCCCATACAACGGACAGCTTTGCGGAGCTGTGCTGCTCCAACTCCCTGCGCAGCGACCAGCTGGAAAACGCCGTGGGCCTTTTGAAGGAGGAGCTGCGCCGCCTGGGATCCCTGATCCTGCGCTGTGCCGACGAGACCCGGGTGGAGGCCGGCGGCGCCCTGGCGGTGGATCGCCACGGCTTTGCGGCCCTGGTGACGGAGCGGATCAAAACCCACCCCGGCATCACGGTGGTGGAGGGGGAGGTCACGGACATCCCCGACGGCGAGGTGGTGGTGGCCTCCGGCCCCCTGACCTCGGACGCCCTGGCGGACAGGCTCCAGGCATTGCTGGGGGCAGACAGCGCCCTCCACTTCTTCGATGCGGCGGCGCCCTTGGTATCTGCGGAGAGCGTGGACATGGATCTGGCCTGGCTTGGCTCCCGGTACGACAGGGGGACGGCAGATTATGTCAACTGCCCTATGAGCGAGGCGGAGTACGACGCCTTCTGGCAGGCCCTGACCTGCGCGCAGGAGGCGGAGGTTCACGGCTTTGAGGATAAGAAGGTATTCGAGGGCTGCATGCCCGTGGAGGTGATGGCCCGCCGGGGGCATGACACGCTGTGCTACGGCCCCCTGAAGCCCCGGGGCCTGCGGGATCCCAGGACGGGAAGGGAGCCCTATGCCGTGGTGCAGCTGCGGCGGGACAACGCAGACGGCACGGTCTACAATCTGGTGGGCTTTCAGACCCACCTGAAATTCCCGGAACAGAAGCGGGTGTTCTCCATGATTCCCGCCCTCCGCAGCGCGGAGTTTTTGCGCTACGGGGTAATGCACCGGAATACATTTCTGGATTCCCCCCGGCTGCTGGACCGATACTACCGGCTGAAAAGTGCACCGAGGATTTCCTTTGCCGGGCAGATGACCGGCGTGGAGGGGTACGTGGAGTCCGCCGCCAGCGGTTTTCTGGTGGGGGTGGAGACGGCCCGCCGGCTGCGGGGTATGCCGCCGGCGGATTTCCCCCGGGAGACGGCCGTCGGCGCCCTGGGGCTGTACATCTCCAACCCGTCCGTTACGGCGTTCCAGCCCATGAACATCAACTTCGGTATTATGCCGCCCCTGGATCACCGGGTGCGGGGCAAGAGAAATAAAAATGCCGAGCTCTCGGCCCGGTCTCTGGCTGTGATCGAGGGGATGAAGGAGGAGGTTCTGAGATGAAGATTATTGTGGACGCCATGGGGGGCGACAACGCGCCTCAGGCGGTTGTACAGGGTGCGCTGGAGGCCAACCGGGATCACGGCGTGGATATTATCCTGGTGGGCCGGGCGGCAGAGGTGCTGCGGGCTGTGGAGGCCTGCGGGGAAAAGACCCTGCCTGCCGGCGTGGAGATCCGGGACGCCTCGGAGGTGGTGGAGATCGCGGACGACCCCGCCACCGCATTTAAAATGAAGAAGGATTCCTCCCTGACGGTGGGCCTGAACCTGCTGAGGGCCGGAGAGGGGGACGCCTTTGTATCCGCCGGCTCCACCGGGGCGCTGCTGGCCGGGGCCACGCTGCTGGTCAAGCGCATCCGGGGTATCCGCCGGGCCGCCATGGGCCCCGTTATCCCCACGGCGGGAGGGCGGGCCATCCTGTGCGACTGCGGCGCCAACGCCGAGTGCACGGCGGAGTATCTCCTCCAGTTCGCGTACTTGGGCAGCTACTACGCGAAGCGGGTGCTGGGGGTGGAGAATCCCCGGGTGGCCCTTTTGAACATCGGTGCGGAGGAGGAGAAGGGGGACGCCCTGCGCCACGAGGCCTACGCGCTGCTGAAAGAGGCGGGAGAGGCCGGGCGCATCCGCTTCACCGGAAACATTGAGGCGGACACCGCCATGCTGGGGGGAGCCGACGTCATTGTGGCGGACGGCTATACCGGCAACATCATGCTCAAATCCGTGGAGGGGGTGGGCAAGTTCCTGCTGAGGGAGCTGAAAGGGATGTTCCTCTCCAACGGCAAAACCAAGCTGGCCGCAGCCCTGGTGAGGGGGGATATGGCGAAGCTGAGAAAACTGGTGGATCCCGGCGAGGTGGGAGGCACGCCGTTTCTGGGAATTTCCCGCCCTGTGGTCAAGGCCCACGGCTCCTCCGATGCCCGGGCCGTCGCCAATGCAATACTCCGGGCTGCGGAATACGCCGAGAGCGGCTTCATCGCCGATATCGAGGCCAACATCGGCCTGATGAAGGTGGAGCGGAGCCCGGAAAAAAGTTGAAATCCTCTTGACAGGGATGCCGCCTTGCCGTATGATTACCCCAGATCATAATTCTCTAAGGAGTGAGACAGTATGTCCGTTGAGGAAATTTTTCAGACGATGAGAGAGCTGGTGGCGGAGCAGTTTGCCATGGAGCCCGCCGAGGTGAGCATGGAGACCTCCTTTGAGGAGGATCTGGGCGCCGATTCTGTGGATCTGGTGGAACTGGTGATGGCCATGGAGGAGGAGTTCGAGGTCGGCGAGATCCAGGAGGAGGATCTGGGCGGGCTGAAAACCGTGGGTGACGCGGTGAATTACATTGCGGGCAAAGTGAAATAACGAACAGGAGAGGCCCCGCTTCTACGGCGGGGCTTCCTTTTGGGGAGTCAGCTATGCAGGAACTGGAGAAAAAACTGAATTATGCCTTCCGCAATCCCGCCCTGCTGGAGGAGGCCCTGAGCCACAGCTCCTATGCCAACGAACACCGTGCCGCCCGTCTGCACAGCAATGAGCGGCTGGAATTCCTGGGGGATTCCGTATTGGGGTTTGTGACGGCGGAGTTCCTCTTCCTGCAGCATCCGGATTTGCCGGAGGGGGACCTGACCCGTATCCGGGCGGCGCTGGTGTGCGAGCAGAGCCTGTACGAGGTGGCCAGGAAGCTGGATCTCGGCAGTTATCTGAAGCTGGGCCGAGGGGAGGAGACCGGCGGCGGCCGGATGCGCACATCCATCCTGGCGGACGCCACGGAAGCCGTGTTTGCCGCAGTGTATCTGGACGGCGGGATTGAGGCGGCGTCGGCGCTGATTCACCGCTGCCTGCTGGAGGCCGAGCGGGAAGAGGTGGTGGAGGAGCGCCGCCGGGACTATAAGACCGCATTGCAGGAGCTGGTCCAGCGTCAGGCGGACCAGGTGCTGGCCTACCGCATGGCGGGGGAGGCGGGGCCGGATCACGCCAAGACGTTTCAGGCAGAGGTGCTGCTCAACGGTACGCCCGTGGGCTCCGGCTCCGGCCACAGCAAGAAGGAGGCCGAGCAGAACGCCGCTAAATCCGCCCTGGAGACACTGGGCGGGGAATAACCATCCGTCAGACGGCCGGCCTTGCGGGGCGGGCCGTTTCCTGTCCTGCCGGGGTGAAATATGACTGGAATTTACAGCCTGTCCATGGTATACTATATTTCAGGGAAGCGCCGATGAAATCCCCATGCGCATCTTTCTGCCGTAAATTTCAGCAGTTCTGCACACGTTGATTTAATCACTGCTCCCCTGGGTCTTGTATGAAAGAGGTCAGAGCACCAAAACGGCGGATCTTCTTCCGCCATACTGTATTGAGTTTCCCGGCTGGACACAGAGTATGACGGCGCCGAACCGCCCTTTGGCGAAGAAATCTCCCGCCGCTGCGCACTCTGCCATTTTTCAAACAAGGCTTAGGCCTTGTTTGAAAGACTTGCGAACGCCCAATTGCCGGATATCCCCTCTTTTGCGGTGTTAAAGATTTTTGAAATCTGCCGGGGCCTCTGCGGGAGATCTCCCTGCCTGCCGGCAAAGGCCCGCTCCCATCCAACATTTCCCGGCTGGGAATCACGGGTTATACGAACATAAAAGGAGCGTGAGTACATTGTCACTGCTGCACGCGGTTCTCCTGGGCCTGATCCAGGGCGTGGCGGAGTTTTTGCCCATCTCCAGCTCCGGGCACCTGGCCATTGCGGAGCACCTGCTGGGCCAGACGGGAGCCGCGGAGATCCCCGGTTTTTTTGACGTGCTGCTGCATCTGGGCACGCTGTTCGCCGTGTTTGCCGCCTACTGGGAGGATATCCGGGATATGGCGGCGGAGCTTTTCGGCGGTCTGGGGGATCTGTTTCACGGCACTACGCCTGTGCCGGTGCCTCCGGCCCGCAGGCTGATTCTGCTGGTGATTGTGGGGACGCTGCCCCTCTTTGCCGTTCTGCCGGTGAAGGATTTGGTGGAGGGGCTGGGGGATAACATGTATTTTGTGGCCGGCGCCCTGCTGGTGACCGGCTGCCTGCTGTTTGCCAGCGACCGGGTGCGGCGGGGCCGCAAGACGGAGAAAACCGCCTCCCTGGCGGACGTTCTCCTGGTGGGCGCGGCCCAGGCCATAGCCACCTGCCCCGGCATCTCCCGCTCCGGCACCACGATTACCGCCGGGTGTTTTGTCGGCTTTGAGCGGCGGTTTGCCGTGCGCTTTTCCTTCCTGCTGTCCATCCCCGCTGTTTTGGGGGCCAATATTTTAAGCCTCAAAGATGCTTTGGAGGCGGAGATCCCCTGGGGGGAGGTACCTGTGTACCTGGTGGGAGTGCTGGCGGCCGCCGCGGTGGGCTACGCCTGCATCCGGCTTTTGAAAATGGTTGCGGAAAGAGGAAAATTCGGCTTTTTCGCCTATTACTGCTGGCTGGCGGGGGCTGTGACACTGGTATTGACGGTGCTCCAAAAATAGGGGAATGCGTTCGGCCTGAAACGTCGTGCCCGATTGCTGAAATAACGGAATCCCATTGGGAGGTATTTGAACCGTGGCATCCACAACACAGAAGAAATCCACATCCGCAAAGAGCGGAACCGGCAAGGGCGGCAGCCGGTCCAAAAAGCCGGCCCCCCCGCAGAAACGGCCTGTCCGCCGGGAGGTAGGGGGCATTGCTCTGCTGGTGCTGACCCTGTCCGTGCTGGTGAGCTATTTTGGCATCAGCGCCATCTTTATCGACGGGTTTGCCATGCTGCTGAAAGGGCTGTTTGGCTACGGCTACTGGCTGTGCGCCCCGGCCATGCTGCTGGCGGCGGTGATTCTGCTGACCCACCGCGGGCGGCCCGTGCAGCTGCGTGTGACCTGCGCACTGTTGATTCCGGTGCTGTTTGGCTCCCTGGTCCACATGGGCCTGTGCCAGAGGGAGTACGCCGCCTCCTTCGGCGTTTTGCGGGATCTGTGGCGGGACGGCGTAGCCCTGGAGTCCGGCGGCGCCGTCTCCGGCGTGCTGGCCAACGGCTCTGTGGCCGTGTTTTCCAAGTTTGCCTCTGTGATTTTGTTCACAGTGCTGCTGGTGGTGCTGGTGATGACGGCTCTGCGGCTGACCGTGGGGGCGCTGATTGAGAAGCACCGGGCCCGGCCCCGGTACGAGGAGGAACCGGAGCCGGAGAAGCGGGAGCCCGCCATCCGCCTGACGCCGGTGGAGAGGCCCCGGCAGGCCCCCTCCCGGCCAAGGCAGCAGATTGACATCCCCCTGGACGACGAGCCGGGGGCGGCAAACCTCCCGGCGGAGCCCACGGGGAAGGAGCAGGAGGAGGGCCGGTTTACCGGCTTTTTCCGCCACAAGTCCCAAAAGCAGCGGACGCCGGATCAGGTGCTGGCTGCGCCTGCGCCGGAACTGCCTCCGGAGCGGCCCGCCAAGGCGGAGCCCGTCTCCCTGCAGGAGCCTGCGCCGGGGCCCGTGCCCTCCGCCGCGCCCGCCGCTACGGAGCCGGAGACTCCGCAGCCGGTGCAGGAGAAGGCATCCGGCAGAAGGGAGAAGGCCTCCACCGCCAGCGAGGTGGCCAGAGAGACCGCCGCCGTCACCGCGGAGATCGAGGAGAAACTGGCGGCGGGAGAGGATGCGTACCAGTACCCGCCCATTGCCCTTCTGCGGGAGAGCCGGAGGGAGAACCATGTGGAGGCCGGGGCGGAGCTGCGGAACAACGCCCGCCGCCTGACGGACGCCCTGAGCAGCTTCGGCGTGGACGCCACCCCGGGCGATGTGGTTCACGGTCCCTCTGTGACCCGGTATGAATTTGTGCTGGATCAGGGCGTGAAGCTCAGCAAGATCACCAATCTGGCAGACGACATCGCCCTGGCCCTGGGCGCCAGCGGCGTGCGCATTGCGCCGGTGCCGGACAAAATCTCCGTGGTGGGGATTGAGGTGCCCAACAAGGCCGTGACGCCGGTGCTGATCCGGGATGTGATCCAGTCCAGGGCTTTTACCGAACACAAGTCCAACACCGCCTTTGTGCTGGGGCGGGACATCGGCGGCAGCGACATTGTGGGCAGCATAGAGGACCTGCCCCATGTGCTTATCGCCGGCACCACCGGTTCCGGCAAGTCCGTGTGCACCAACTCCCTGATTATCAGTCTGCTTTACAAATCCACCCCCGACGAGGTCCGCTTTATCATGGTGGATCCCAAGATGGTGGAGCTGGCCCCCTATAACGGCATCCCTCATCTACTGATTCCCGTTGTCACCGACCCCAAGAAGGCGGCGGGGGCCCTGCAGTGGGCGGTATTTGAGATGATGAAGCGATACAAGGCCTTCTCCGAGTGCGGTGTGAAAAAGCTGAAGGAATACAACCGGCTGGCCGCCTCCCGGGAGGATATGGAGCCCCTGCCCAGCGTGGTGGTGGTCATCGACGAGCTGGCCGATTTGATGCTGGTGGCGGCCAAGGAGGTGGAGGATTCCATTGTGCGGGTGGCCCAGATGGGCCGTGCCGCCGGGATGCATCTGGTTATCGCCACCCAGCGGCCCTCCGCCGACGTCATTACCGGCGTGATGAAGGCCAACATCCCCAGCCGCATCGCCTTTGCCGTGGCCTCCTCGCTGGAGTCCCGGATTATCCTGGATCAGACCGGCGCGGAGAAGCTGGTGGGAAAGGGCGATATGCTGTATGCGCCTCTGGGCGGCGGTAAGCCCCAGCGGGTTCAGGGCTGCTTTATTACCCCGGAGGAGATCGAGCAGGTGGTGGAATTTGTCAAGAAAACCGGCGAGGCCCAGTACTCCGACGAGGTGCTGGCTAAAATTGAGGAGTCTGTCCAGGAAAAGGAGAGGGGCGCCAAGGGCGGCGGTTCCCCTTCGGCGGAGCCCGCCGAGGACGAGGGCGACGAGCTGCTGCCCGCCGCCGTGGACGTGGTGCTGGAGACGGGGCAGGCCTCCGTGTCCATGCTCCAGCGGCGGCTGAAACTGGGCTATGCCCGGGCCGCCCGGCTGGTGGATCAGATGGAGGAGCGGGGCATTGTGGGCCCCTTTGAGGGCTCCAAGCCCAGGCAGCTGCTGATTACCAAGGAGCGCTGGCAGGAGCTGCAGATGGGCGGAGGACTGCCCGGCACCGCCGGAGCGGACGAGCCGCCATTCCCCGCGGAGGAGGGGGAATGAGCGGGCGGCGGGGGCTTGCGGCATTGGCGTGCCGCCTGCTTCCGGCGGGCTGTGCCCGGGAGGGCTAAAAAAGAGAGGTCTCCCATCTTGACAAATCCCGGCAAACCTGTATAATGAGAAAGACCAAACGCGATGACAAAGCCAGCTTTGCGAAACCGGCTCTCAGCGAGAGGGGATTGGTGCAAGCCCTCAGCCCACGCCGCAAAGCAAGCCACTTTGGAGCAGCCCGCGACGAGCGGGACGGCCCATCCCCGTTACAGGATGACGTGAGATGCCCCGCCCTGCGGCGGGACAGATCAGGGTGGTACCGTGGAAATGCTTTCGCCCCTGACAGTTGTCAGGGGCGTTTCTTTTTGCCGGCTCCGGTACAGGAGGGGCGGCGTTCCGGAGCGCCGCCGCGCCATGCGTCCATTGCGTTGTGATACTAATTTCAAATAAAACGATTTCGTTTTATTTGAAATGGAAACGCATGTTGCGTTTCCGTTTTGCGCCATCCTGTCGCAAAACACGTCGCATAAGAATCCAACGCGCCTTCGGCGCTATAAAAAGCTTTTTAATGGATTCTAGTATGAGAACATGCGGGCCCGACGGCCCAGGAGGTATTGATTATGAAACTGTCCAGCCGGATCAAGCGGTGCGGCCTCTCCCCCATGCGGCAATTCTATCCCGCTGAGGTAGCAGCCGGGGCCAGAGGGCTGAGAATTTACCATATGAACATCGGCCAGCCGGATATTCCCACTCCGCCGGTTTTTTTGGAGGAGATCCGGCAGTATCGGGAGAGCGTGGTGCCCTATGCCCCTGCGCCCGGTGAGGAGACATATCTGAGGGCGGCCCGGTCCTACTATGCCGGTTTGGGGTGTGATCTGGAGGATGGGGACATTCTGGCCACCTTCGGCGGCAGCGAGGCACTGGAGATTGCCATGGCCTGCATTCTGGAGGAGGGGGACGAGGTGCTGGTGCCGGAGCCCTTTTACCCCAATTACACCACCTTTGTCAACGTCACCGGCGGCAGGATCCGCCCCATCCCCACCTCGGCGGAAGAGGGCTACCGCTTTGCCGACCGGGAGCGGATTGAGCCGCTCGTCAACGGGCGTACCCGGGCAATCCTGATCACCAATCCCGGCAATCCCACCGGCGTGGTGCTGTCCCGGGAGGAGATGCGCCTGCTGGCGGATATCGCCAGAGAGCATGATTTATTTTTGATCAGCGATGAAGTATACCGGGAGATTGTCTATACCGGGGAGAAATCCACCATGCTGGCCTTTGCGGATGCGGCGGAGAACGTGGTGGTCATCGACTCCGTGTCCAAGCGCTTCTCCACCACTGGCGCCAGGGTGGGCGCCCTGGTCTCCCGCAACCGGGAGCTGATGGGTGAGGCGCTGAAATGGGCCCAGGGCCGGCTGTGCATCACCACCCTGGATCAGCTGGGGGCTGCAAGGATGTATGAGACCCTGGGGACGGACTACTTCCTCTCCGTACGGGATGAATACCGCCGCCGCCGGGAGGCTACGGTGACGGCCCTGGACAGGATTCCCGGCGTGAGGTTTACCTGTCCGGAGGGGGCGTTCTACCTGATGGTGACGCTGCCGGTGGACGACACGGAGAAGCTCCAGTATTTCCTGCTGGAGGAGTTTCAGGACCGGGGTGAGACCGTGATGTTTGCCCCCGGCGCGGGATTCTACGCCGACCCGGACCGGGGCCGGGATAAAATCCGCATTGCCTACGTCACGGCCCCGGAGGAGCTGACCCGGGCAGTGGAGCTTCTGGGCCTCGGCGTGGAGGCGTACAACCGGAAAAAGGGGAGATAACCGCCATACCCGTATAACATGCAGATTGGAGGGTAAAGAGTGATTCGTCACATTGTCATGTGGAAATTCCGCCCCGGCACCGAGGCGGAACAGAACCGTTTTTTTGAGGGGCTGCGGGGGCTCCAGGGGGTGATTCCCCAGCTGCTGCGCTGCGAGGTGGCTGTCAATGTGGGAGAGGGCAATTATGACGCCGTACTGATCAGCGATTTTGCCAGCCTTCAGGATCTGGAGGACTATAAGAACGACCCCCGGCACAAGGCGGTCTCCGCCCTGTGCAAATCCATCCGGGAGGACCGGACGGCGGTGGACTATGAGTTTTAAAAAAGCCGGAGGAGGGCAGCGCCCTCCTCCGGCAGCCTGTTATGTCTCAATTTTCAAACTGCTGCGCGGTTTGAAAATCTGCCGCTCCGCACTGCCTCGGCCTGCGGGCCTCCCGGCATTTCCGTCACCGGTTTCACCGGTTCCTCTCTCGGCGCAGACGCCTTCTGTAGGCGTTCGCAGCCATTTGATCCGGCAAGAGGCGGGCTCCGTCCCTCCCGTGTCCCTCCGCATGATCCTGGCCCGTTTCCGCCTGTCCGCCGGTTTTTTTGTAAGAGAGGGCCGGCGGGAATACGGTGCCGTTTCCGGAAGCCTGAAGCATGAGGGGCCGGCGGCTGCAGTTTATAAGGCCGCTAGTTTTCCGGGCACCAGAGGCACCGCTCTAAATCTGCCGTTCCGTCAGGGCGGAAGAGGACGCCCTCTGCCTCCAGCAGCGCCCGCTGGGTGCCGGGGGCATAGGCGTCAAACGCCGCTTTGGTGCCGCCGAAGCGGTCTACCACCCGGTGGCAGGGGACGGAGGGGTCGCTGCACCCGGACATGGCGTAGCCCACCGTCCGGGCACAGCGGGGCATGCCTGCCAACCGCGCCACCTGTCCGTAGGTAGCTACCTTCCCCGCCGGAATCCGGCGGACAATGTGGTAAAAGGACTGAAAAACCCATCCGCTCATGATGTTATCCCCTTGCCATGCCTTTGCGTCGGCGTATTACGGTGCTGTTCCATGTCCCTCGGCGGTTTTGCCTCCGGGGGAGAGGAACTCCCGGAGCACCAGTTCCGTGGTTCCACCGTCGGGGGAGAGAATCAGCCGCCGCACCTTTGGGTGCCCGGCGTACTCCGTGCGGAGAAAGTCCCGCAGAGCTGTTCCGCCATGGCAGCCGTGAATCAGGCGGATGCGGTACACGCTGCCCCCGGCCCGGCGGAGCAGAGCGTCCACGGCGGCCTTGGCCTGATAGACGTTTCTGCGGTGGAGGTCGGCGGTAAGGATGCCGGGCTGTTCTCTCATGGCGCTCTGTCCTCCCCCTTTTGAAAAGATGCTCCAAAACAATTGTAACACAGACAAAACTGTGTTACAATGCAAAAATACCAGCAATTTACAAAGAGGAAAGGCATACTGCCGGCGGTTGTTTTATCCCGGCCCCTGCCCGCCGGCAGGAAGGAGGGAATATGGCGGTTTATACCGAGACAAAAACCTATCACACCAGAGCCCATATGGGCATGATTGACGTGACGGGGGACTTTCAGCACGCAGTGGAGGAGGCCTGCAGGCAGCACGGCATCTCTGCGGGGATTGTCACCGGTTTCACAACCGGCGGGGTGGCAGGTCTGACGACCCTGGAATTTGAGCCGGGAATGGTGAATCACGACCTGAAGGCGGCATTGGATGTATTCTCCCCCTATCTGGATGAGCGGGGCCGCGTGGTGCCCTATCGCCATCATGAGACCTGGCACGATGACAACGGCTCTTCCCACATCAAGGCGGCTCTGCTGTCACCCTTTATCACCGTCCCCTTTACGGCGGGAAAGATTACCGTGGGCCCCTGGCAGAACCTGACCCTGGTGGAGTGCGACACCCGGGACCGGGTGCGTGACATTGTGTTCCAGGTCATGGGGGAATAGAGAGACAGGGAGGCGCCGGAGGCTGCTTCTGCGGCCTCCGGCGGCTGGCTATGACGATTTAATATGGGATAAGATGGCGTCCCGCAGAAACGCGGCGCAGCCGGGGGCCGTTTTGTCATAGTAGGCGGTAAAGCGGGGGTCGGCGGTGTACAGCTGCGCAAGCCCCGCGTGGGCCTGGGGGGAATATGACCCCCAGGAGACGGACAGCCACCGGCGGTGGAGGTCGGCGATCCGTGCCCCCTGGGGGCCTGCCGGATCCGCCCTGTTTTGAACGGCCTGGGCCAGGGCGGAGCGGATCTCCTCCTCCAGGGCCCTCCATCGGCTGTAATCCTCTTCCGTCAGGGCCAGGACGTTTGCGTTGGCCCGATCCACAGGCCCGTCTCCGTACCTCTCCCGGATCTCCCGGCCATACTGTTCCTCATTGGCCTCTACTGCCCGGCGCTTGAAGGCCTCGAATTTTTCTCTGTCGGACATTTTAACTCCTCCTCTTGTTCCATCAATGGTTTTTCGTACCGTCAGGATGAGGTTTTCCAGACGGTCCCGCCGGGCCTCCAGTTCCCGCAGGTGGCTCTGCAGCGCCGCCCGGCGGTCGAAGTCCGGGGCATCCAGAATGCGGCGGATGGCGGACAGTTCCAGCCCCAGCTCCCGGTAAAAGAGGATGTCCTGGAGCCGGTCTACCTCGCAGGGGCCATAGATGCGGTATCCTGCCTCTGTGACCCGCAGAGGCCTCAACAGGCCCACTCTGTCATACCAGCGCAGGGCCCGGGGCGTGATTCCCGCCAGCTCCGCCAGTGCTTTCACGGTGTATTCCATGGCGATTCCTCCTGACAGGATGAAGTATAGACTATGACGTTGCGGTAATGTCAAGGGAATTTAAAAAATTTTGGCGCCGTTTTCCGGTTTTAAAACAGGCTCTGATCCGTGAGGCCGCCGTCTCAGCTCTGAAAATCATAGCGCCTTTTGGGAGACCGTAGGATATTCCGACGGCGGCCATGGTGATCCCACCCTTTTCTTTTTCCGCGCAAAGGGGTATAATGAGAATAAGAGCTTATCCCTAAATTAGGCGTGCGCAGATTGCGCCGTCAGATTTTGCGTCAGACGAGGCGATTTTTCGCAGGCGGGCTGTCGCCCGGCAAGAAAAAGCAACGAAGTATGACGTGAAATAAGCAAGCGAGCTGTGTGCGCCTAATTTAGGGATAAGCTCTAAGACAAGGACGGACGGAGGGAGGAGGGCCCTGTGCTGAATTCGACGCTGTGCTATCTGGAGCGGGGGGATGAGTACCTGATGCTCCACCGGGTGAAGAAGAAAAACGACCTGAACCATGACAAGTGGATCGGCGTGGGCGGCAAGTGTGAGGAGAGGGAGAGCCCTGAGGACTGCGTTCTCCGGGAGACCCGGGAGGAAACGGGCCTGACCCTGACGGATTTTCACTACCGGGGCCTTGTGACCTTTGTTTCCGACCGGGCCCCCACGGAGTACATGCACCTTTTTACCGCCGCAGGCTGGACAGGCTCCCCGGTTCCCTGCGGCGAGGGGGAGCTGGCCTGGGTGAAAAAGGCGGAAGTACCGTTCTTGACGCTGTGGGAGGGAGACCGGATTTTTCTGCGCCTGCTGGAGGAGGATGGCCCCTTTTTTTCCCTGAAGCTGGAGTATCGGGGCGAGAAGCTGGTTTCGGCATGGCTGGACGGCCGGCCGCTGGATATCCCGCCGGCCCATACGAACTTAAAGTGAGAGGATGCTTTCATGAGTGGAAAGATTTTGCTGTTTGGATTTGAGGATCTGCCTGCCATCCTCGCGGTAAGCGCGGCGGCGGAGCCCTTTGGTGCGGCGGTGGTTCCGGTGGCCAGGGCTGATTACGGAAAGTCCATCTCCGCCCTGGCCGGCCTGAACGACGAATCCGGGCCGTCGGCTCCGTACGCCGGCGGGCCCCTGGGCGGAAGGATGATGGTGCTGTGCGGCATGGAGGAACAGGTGCAGGCGCTGCTGCCGGCCCTGGCCCTGGCGGGCGCCGGGCCGGAGTGTCTCAAAGCGGTGCTGACGCCCCACAACCGGCGATGGAGCGCTTTGAAGCTGTTTGATGAGCTCTTTCGGGAGCGGCAGGCGCTTTTGCGGGGAGGCAGCCAATGAAGCTGCTGATATCTGCCTGCCTGCTGGGGTGCCGCTGCCGGTACGACGGCGCGTCGAAGGAGCACCCTTTGGTAAAACGGCTGGCGGATCGGCATACGCTGGTTCCCGTCTGCCCGGAGCAGCTGGGGGGCCTCTCCACACCCCGCCCTCCGGCGGAGCGGCTGGGCAGCCGGGTTGTAACCCGGGCGGGGGGCGATGTGACGGATGCCTATCACCGCGGTGCGGAGGAGGCCCTCTGCCTTTGCCGGCTGCTGGAGTGTACGGCTGCGGTTTTGAAGGAGCGCAGCCCCTCCTGCGGACACGGTGAGATCTATGACGGGACATTTTCCGGCGTTTTGACCGACGGGGACGGCGTGCTGGCAGAGCTGCTGTCGGCCAATCGTATTCCGGTGTACGGAGAGTCTCAAATTGAGAAGCTCATATAATCGTGCTTCCTGAGATCTGCGGGGAAAGTGCGGGGGATCGGGCGGACGGATTGCTGCAGAACGGCGGAACAGATTGCCATCTGTCACTTTTTACAATATACGGCTGTTTTTTTCTGCCCGCTTCGTGGGAAAACAGACTTGTAATAGAGACCGGTCTTTTATATAATAATAAAACGATGAAGAGGAGGGGATACCATGCTGAAAGCGGTGAAGAGCGCATCAGAGGTTCTCTCCTTTTCCGTTTTTGGCGTTTCCCTTTTTTGAACCGGCTTCGGAGCCGGTATTTTTTTGCCCCGATTCCGACACACGAGAGAATGAGAGGAGAGTTTATGAAAGAGAAAACCGGCAGCACAGCCCCCATCCGGGACGCCCGCACCCTGGGGATTCCCAAGATGCTGATTCTGGGCCTCCAGCACATGTTTGCCATGTTCGGCGCCACGGTTCTGGTGCCCATCCTGGTGAACTCCTACGGCCTGCCCCTGTCCATCCAGACCACGCTGTTTTTTGCCGGCGTGGGTACGCTGTTTTTCCACGTCTGCACCCGGATGAAAGTCCCCGCCTTCCTGGGATCCTCCTTCGCCTTCCTGGGGGGCTTTGCCGCCGTAGCGGGGCTGGATACCGGCATCTACGCAGGCATGGAGCCCGCCGAAAAACTCCAGTACGCCTGCGGCGGCATTGTGGTGGCAGGTCTTTTGTATGTGGTGCTGGCCCTGATCATCAAGGCCGTGGGTGTCCACAAGGTGATGCACTACCTGCCCCCGGTGGTCACGGGGCCCATCATCATCCTGATCGGTCTGAACCTGGCGCCCTCCGCCGTGAACAACGCGTCCACCTGCTGGTGGCTGGCGCTGGTGGCCATGGCCATCATCATCGCGGCCAACATCTGGGGACGCGGGATGATTAAGATCATCCCCATTCTCCTGGGTGTGGCGGGATCCTATCTGGTGGCTTTGCTTGCCGGAAAGGTAGACTTCTCTGCCCTGGATTTCCAGGGACTCACCGGGGGGCTGACCCCCATTCTGGGCCTCCAGCCCTTCCTGACCGACTTCGGCGGCAGTATTGCCAGGTTTGATATCTCCTCCATCCTGGTGATGGCCCCCATTGCCCTGGCCTCCATGATGGAGCATATCGGCGATATGTCCGCCATCTCCGCCACCGTGGGGGAGAACTTCATTGAGGAGCCGGGCCTCCACCGCACCCTGATCGGGGACGGCATCGCCACTTCCCTCTCCGCCGTATTCGGCGGCCCGGCCAACACCACCTACGGCGAGAATACCGGCGTGCTGGTGCTCTCCCGGGTGTATGACCCCAGGGTCATCCGCCTGGCGGCCATTTACGCTGTGATCCTCTCCTTCTCCCCGGCCTTTGCGGTATTGGTGAACACCATGCCCGCAGCCATTGTGGGCGGCGTCAGCTTTATTCTCTACGGCATGATCTCCGCCATCGGTGTGCGGAATGTGGTGGAGAACCGGGTGGACTTCACCAACTCCCGGAACCTCATCATCGCCGCCGTCATCCTGGTGTGCGGCCTGGGCTTCACCGGCGGGCTGACCTTTACCGTGGGCGGCGTGTCCATCACGCTGACCAGCCTGGCAATCGCCGCCATTGCCGGCATTGTGCTCAACGCCCTTCTTCCCGGAAACGACTTCCAGTTCGGCCAGTCCGAGGGCGCGGATACCGCCGCCTCCCTGGGCCGGTACTGATCTTCCCCAAGCGGAGATGGGGCCGCCCCGGTTCAGGCCGGGGCGGCTTCGTTTTGGCCATTTGGGGGGATGCGCTTCGCTGCTTCGGGGCTCCGGTGCATACTTTGGCGGTTTGCCCCACACCCGGCTGCTGCATAATGGCGGGGGATGACGCCGCCGCTGTATGCCCTGGGCCCCGGCTCTGTCCTGCGCCCTCGCACATTTCGCATGTTTACAGCCGGGGGAAAATGTGGTATCATCATAGCCGCAAACAATATGGGAGCTGCCGGCAGCGGCGGTTTTCCCCCGAAGGAGGCGGAGACATGGGCCGTGAGGCAGTGTTGGCTCTGCTGCGGGCCGGGGAGGGAGGATTCCTGTCCGGCGAGGAGCTGAGCAGGCAGCTGGGCCTTAGCCGTGCGGCTGTCTGGAAGACGGTGGACGCCCTCCGGCGGGAGGGATATGGGATCGAGGCCCGCACGGGCCTCGGGTACCGCCTGACCGCCGTACCGGATGCCATGACAGAGGCCGAGATCCGAAGCTTTTTGGGCCGGACAGCAGTGGTCGGGCGGGAGTTGCGGTGCTTTGACCGGCTGGATTCCACCAATCTCTATGCCAAGCAGATTGCCCTTGACGGCGCGGCGGACGGCACAGTGGTGACGGCAGAGCTCCAGACTGCCGGGCGGGGACGGATGAACCGTTCCTTTCAGTCCCCCAGGGGGAGAGGGGTGTACCTCACCGCACTGCTGCGGCCGAACCTGCCCCCGGAGCGGCTTCAGCCGGTGACGGCCCTGGCAGGGGTGGCGGTGTGCGATGCGGTAGAGGAACTGTGCGGCGTCCGTCCCGGCCTGAAATGGCCCAATGACCCGGTGCTGGGAGGCAGAAAGCTCTGCGGCATTCTGACCGAACTGTCGGTGGAGGGAGAGACGGGCCGGGTGCAGCACCTGGTGCTGGGCATCGGCGTAAATGTGCGCCATGCGGCGGAGGACTTCTCTCCCGAGGTGGCGGAGATGGCAACCTCGCTGTTGATGGAACTGGGGCGCCAGGTGTCCCGTCCGGCGCTGGCGGCGGCGGAGATCCGGGCGCTGGACCGCCTGTATGCCGCGCTGCTGGCGGGGGATCTTGCGCGGTATCTGGAGGCGTATCGGCGGGACTGTGTGAACTTGGGCAGGACCGTTCAGCTCATTGCGCCGGACGGGAGCCGGGAGACTGCCGAGGCCCTGGATATCGACAGGGATTTCAGCCTGGTGGTGCGGACGGCGGCAGGCGAGGTAAAAGCTGTCCGCTCCGGCGAGGTATCTGTTCGGGGGATGTACGGATATGTGGAATGAAGACAGAGGAGGCAATATTTTGAAACTGCTTTGGGAACTGTTTTGGACGTTTGCCAAGATGGGGGCCATTACCTTTGGCGGGGGCATGGCCATGCTGCCCATTCTCCAGCGGGAGGTGGTGGAGAACAAGCACTGGGCCACGGAGGAAGAGCTGACGGATTACTACGCCATCGGCCAGTGTACGCCCGGTATCATCGCAGTGAATACCGCCACCTTCATCGGCCAAAAGTGCGGCGGTGCGGCGGGGGGGATCCTGGCTACGCTGGGAGTGGTGTTTCCCTCTCTGATAATCATCTCTCTTCTGGCAGGGCTGATCACCAATTTCTCCCATCTGGAGTGGGTGAAAAACGCCTTTGCAGGCATCCAGGTGTGTGTGTGCGTACTGATCTTCAACGCCGTGATGAAGCTGCTGAAAAAATCGGTGGTGGATAAGCGCACCGCCGTAATCTTTCTCCTGGTGCTGGCAGGAGGGGTGTTTCTGAACCTGTCTCCGGTGTGGTTTGTGGTTCTTGCGGCCCTGGCGGGGATTCTCCTGAAAAATATGGAGGTGAGAGGGGCATGACAGGAATTTATCTGCGGTTGTACTGGGAATTTTTTAAGACGGGTCTCTTTGCCGTGGGCGGCGGTATGGCCACATTGCCCTTTCTCCAGAACATCGGAGAGACCACCGGCTGGTACACCTACGCCGACTTGATGAATATGCTGGCGGTGTCGGAGTCCACACCCGGGCCCATTGGCATCAATATGGCCACCTACGTGGGATATACCGTGGGCGGGGTTCCCGGGGCGCTGATCGCCACGCTGGGAGAGGTGACGCCCTCTATTGTGGTGATTTTGATCATAGCGGCTATTTTGCGGAGCTTCCGGGACAACGTGTATGTGGAGCGGGCATTCTACGGCCTGCGGCCCGCTTCCACCGGGCTGATTGGCGCGGCCTGTGTAGCGGTGATGCTGGAGGTGTTGACGTCTGTGGAGTCCTCCGGGAGTGAGGGCCTTGTGAAGCGTTTCCACCTGAACGGAAGCCTGGCAAATCTGTTCAACTGGCAGGGGCTAGTGCTGGCAGCACTTCTGCTGGCGCTGACCAACCGGGTCAAGCCCACAAAGAAGCTGCATCCCATTGTGTTTATTGCCTTCTCCGCAGTGGTGGGAGTTGTCTTTGGCTTTGCGGGGGCGTAGGAGGGCTCACACCTGGGCCCGGAGGCCTGGCCCGGGCGGATATTTGTGACCATTCAGTGATTTTTGAACCGGCTGTACCGAAGAGACCGCTTTGGCGGTCTCTTTTTTGTGCCGGGCGGCCGCAAACAGCTCAATTTCCCAAAAATTCGACAACCGCTCTTGACGGGAGGCGAAAAAACCGATATTATGTAAAATGCAAAGTTATCAATTACAGGAGGCTTGCCATGGCTATGAAACGCTGCCCCGTCTGCGGGGAGAGATATTCCGATACATATAAATACTGCCCCTTCTGCGAAGAGGAGGATATGGAGCGGGAGGAGGAACCCCGCCGCGCTCCCAGCCGCAGCGGTCGGCGTGTCGGAGGCAGCCGGCAGCCCAACCTGGTTACGCCTACGCTGGTGGTACTGATTCTCTTTATGGCGGCTTTGCTGGTGTATTTGCTGTGGGGAGATAAGATTGCCCAGAAATTCAAAAAAGGCGACGAGGTGGATAAGCCCGGTGTGGAGGATCCTATCCCGCCGCAGCCGCCGGCAGTCAAAGAGCCGAATGCAGACGACCCGGTGGCGGCGGATCCGAGTGTGCAGGATCCGAACGGCAATATGCCCGATAATCCGGACGCCACTACGCCTCCGGTCTCCACTACGGATACGCCTTCCACCGACCCGACCTCCAGCTACGAGGCGGCCAATGCCCTGCCCGGCGGTCTGACACTGAACAAGACCGACTTTACCCGTTCTACCTCGGAGACCCCTGTCCAGCTGAGGGCCTCCGGCGGCAGCGGCACCTATACCTGGATCAGCCAGGATCCCGGCATTGCCTCCGTGGACAGTAGCGGCAATGTCACCCCTATCTCCGCCGGCACCGTCAACGTCCTGGTTACGGATGGCACCAGGAAGGCGGTGTGTATTGTCCGCGTGACGGGCGGAAAGGCACCGTCGTCCGGAGGAACGGCACCGGCTACCGGCCCCGCCACGCCCAGTACCGGCGGGGCACTGAAAGCGGGCACGGCTACGGTGATTAACGGCGGCAACGGCGTGCGGGTGCGCTCCGGCCCCGGTACAAATTACGAGATTCTGGCCACCGTTCCCAACGGCGGCTCGGTCCAGGTGGTGCAGAGCGCCGGGGACGGCTGGTACGAGATTACCTTCTCCAACGTGGGCGGCGTAAAAACTACCGGCTATATGAAGGGGGAGTTCCTGTCCAACTGACCGGGAAACGGAGGGAAACGCCTGCCCAATCTGTACTGCTGAGAACAGGAACCGGCATTCTCCGGCGGAATGCCGGTTCCTTCCGAAAAGGAAGGAGAACTGCCGGGGTACACGCTTTGAAAGATCCTTTTGTGTGAGGATGAAAAGATCCCGCGGAAGGCCGTTGTGAGGCATTCCGCGGGATTCCATTATGGGTATTTTATACTAGAATCCATTAAAAAGCTATAAAAAGCTTTTTATAGCGCCGAAGGCGCGTTGGATTCTTATGCGACGTGTTTTGCGCCAGGATGGCGCAAAACGGAAACGCAACATGCGTTTCCATTTCAAATAAAACTATTTAGTTTTATTTGAAATTAGTATTAGAATCTTCGGGCTGTCGGACAGCAAAATTTGCTTCCTATCTGACATTTTGCCGGCCTGAAAGGGGACCCTGGCTTTTGCAGCCCCGGTTTCCGGCAGACGGAAATCTGCTCAGACGTCCTCTGCCAGGCGATAGCCCACGCCCACCTCTGTGAAGAGATACTCCGGTTCGGCGGGGTTTTTTTCAATTTTACGGCGGATGTTGGCCATGTTTACCCGGAGGATCTGATTGTCGCCGCCGGCCCTGGGCCCCCACAGCTCTTTGATGATAAAGTCATAGGTCAGGACTTTCCCGGCGTGCTTGCCCAGCAGTGCCACAATGCGGAACTCGCTGAGGGTCAGCTTTACGTTTTCCCCCCGCATGAGGACCTGGTGCTTGTTGTAGTCGATGGTCATCTCTCCCACGGTATAGGTGCCCTTTTGGGCGATCTCGTCGTTTCCGGAGGCGGTGCGGGTGTGACGGATAGCGGTGCGGACCCGGGCCAGCAGTTCGTCTGTGCCGAAGGGCTTGGTCAGGTAATCGTCGGCCCCCAGGTCCAGGGCAGTCACCTTATCCCGCTCGTGGGAGCGGGCGGAGACCACAACCACCGGCAGACTGGACCAGCTGCGCAGCTGGCGGAGGATATCCAGCCCGTCCATATCCGGCAGTCCCAGATCCAGGATGACCAGATCCGGACAGTGGGAGGAGATGATGGACTGGGCCTCCGTGCCGCTGCGGGCCTGAATAGCCTCGTAGCCGTTGGAGTTCAGGATGGTGGAAATAAAGTGGGAGATACTTTTGTCGTCTTCCACTATCAGAATTTTTTCTCGGATATTCATCTGCCGGATTCCTCCTTTAAAAGCGGGAGACAGAAGGAAAACTCTGCCCCAATCTCCAGATTTTTGGCTTCCATGGTGCCGCCGTGGGCCCGGACGATGGCCATGCACACCGAGAGCCCCAGCCCCATGTCCCGTTTGCCGTCGCCCTTGGCGGATTCACTGTGCTTCAGCGTGCCGTCAAACAAAGTGGGCAGGGCGGCAGGAGGGATGCCCCGCCCGTTGTCCGCCACAGTGAAGCGGGCGAAAGCTCCGTCCGGGCGGGCAGAAACGCGGATATGGACGGCGGTGCCGCCGTGGACGGCGGCGTTTTCCATCAGATTTGCCAGAACCTGCTCAATGAGGATGGGATCCATAGGGACCAGCAGCAGTTCCTGTGGAGGTTCCACGGCTACGGGTATCGCGGGATACCGCCTGCGAAATTTGCGGACTGCCTCGCCCAGGATTTCCTCCGCCGCCTCCACATTTTTGGTGATGCGGGCCTGCCCATCCCCCATACGGGTGATGGACAGCAGGTTTTCCACTGCCCGGATCAGCCATTGGGCCTCGCTGCGGACGTCCTCCAAAAGCGCCTCCTGTTCCGCCCGGGGGAGACCCGGGTTTTCCAGTACCGTGGAGGTGGAGCCCACAATGGAGGTCAAAGGGGTGCGAATATCATGAGACACGGAGCGGAGCAGATTGGCCCGCATTTTTTCCTTCTCGTTTTCAATGCGCAGCTGTTCCTGCCGTTTGATCTGGGTGGTCAGGGTGCTGGTAATGACGGAGACCGCCAGGAAGCTCAAAAAAGTGAGGGGATAGCCGGAGATCGTCAGGTTAAAGGCCCAGTAGGGATAGGTGAAAATAAAATTGACACAGATGACTCCCAGGACAGAGGCAATCAGCCCAAAGAGATAGCCGGTGGTAAAGCGGGAGATCAGCAGTACTGCCAGCACGAAGATGGGGGAGGCGAAGCCGTCGCTGGTGTCCGCCGCGCGCAGGAGAATACAGACTGCAGCGGCGCAGAGGAGAATGCAGACTGTGACCAGCAGATCCCGCAGGGAGAAGGGGAACATCCGGGTGGAGAGGAAGGGTTTGGAATGCAATGCGGGGCCTCCTTTCTCGGAGAGATAGGGCACTGCCTTTGCTGACAGGTTCTATTATAGCAGAGATTTTGTTAAATTTCCGCTAAAATATTGACAGGGATTTAACAAGTGGGAGAAATACCTTTCCAGCGGCTGAACGCCGGGCTCCGGTATAATAGAGACGGCAGAAGAAGGCCGAAATACTGGAAAGGAGCCGAGAGATGAGTGGGAATCGGACTGTGGAAAAAGCGCTGGAGGACTATCTGCGGGAGGGCGAACAGGTCCGCTGGCAGAGTGGAACAAAGGAATTTCCCCTGCTGGAAAAGGGGGAGACGTGGAAGATTGTTGGAAAGTGGATTGGCACGGTAGCGGCAGCCATTGCGATTCTGGCCCTGTATACCGGACGGGAGAGCGGATGGGATGTGAAGGCGGTTGCACTGATCCTTTTGATTGCGGTGCTGATGATTGCCTCCCCGGTCCTTGAGCGGCGCAGCCTGTTGGGACAGCGGTACTGGATTACGGATCAGAGAGCAATTTTAATGACCCGGGATCGGACATTTTACTATATGGAGCTGCCGGAAATTGACGATTTCAAACTCCTGCAGGACAGGACGACGGGGGATTGCCTGACATTGGGCGGATGCCTTTTTGAGGAGATAGACAGGCAGCTCCGCTGGCGGGCCTGCCACCCCAAGACGGACACCCAGAGCGACGGCAAGCGGGGGGCTGCCCAGGGGCTGGTATTCTTTTCCGTAGAGGATGGAAAAGGTGCGGCGGATTGCCTGCGGCAGTGCCAGGGCGCGTGAGCGATTTACATCAGTTCATTGGGTTTGGACAACAAAAAGCCTCGCAAAAGCGAGGCTTTTTGTTGTCTGCTTATCATTCCGTGGGATTTAAAATCTGTTCCAACGCCGCCAGAGCTTCCGCTGCGTCGCCGCCTTCGGCTGTCAGCTCAATGGATTTTCCGTATTCCAGCTGCATGGAGAGGAGCCCCAGCAGGCTTTTGGCGTTGACACTGTTGCTCTCCCGGGAAACGGTGATATGGCTGGAGAACTCATTGGCCTTTTTGATGAAATAGGTGGTAGCGGTATTCAGATGCTCATTGGGAATATGTACGGTTACAGTTTTTTTCAGCAAATCGATCACCCTCGCATCAGTTATTGAGGATAAGTATACCACATTTTTTGGAAAAGGCCACATTTTATTAAAGAAATGAATGGGCATAGAATGGACAAATATTCCCGCCGAAACCTGTCCCATATCCGGCAGAATGCTGGGACTGGCAGGGCATTACAGGCCGTAGACATGGCGGGCATTTTCATAGAAAACCGCATCCCAGCGGGAGGGAGGCAGCAGCCGTTGAATAAAAGGCACGTACTTCTCCGGGCCGATAATGGGCCAGTCGGAACCGTACAGGAGCCTGTCCCAGCAGCCGGAGGCTGCCAGCCAGGTCCGCAGGAGGGAGGCATATCCGGACTGTTCCAGGAACCAGGCATCCAGATCCACCGGTTCCTCCAGCAGGCCGGAGAGATCAGCGAACACGTTGGGGTTTTTCACCAGGACCGCAGCGGCGGACTCCAGGAAGGGATTTCCAAAATGGCACATGACAAACCGGACATGGGGGTGCTCCGCCGCTGTTTCATCCAGGGCCAGAGGATGGCAGTATTTCAGAAGGGTCCGGGGAAAGGCGGTAAGTCCTGTGTGGACCGCCACGGGCTTGTCATAGAGCTGAGCCAGTTCGTAGACAGGCTGATACAGCGGAGCGGACAGAGGGGTTTTGTTGTAGCCGGGATAGAGCTTGATTCCGCAGCAGTCTGTCCGCCGCAGATGGAATTCCACCTGTTCTGCCAGGGAGGAGGGGGTGGTTTTGCCGTCGGACAGTATCCGTCCGTCCAGCCCAATGCAGTAGTGAAGCAAATCCGATGGGTAATTGTGATATTCGGGGGCCAGGCTCCGGTTTCCCATTACCACGCCGTGTACAATGCCGAGAGGTTCCCAGAGGCAGCGCAGTGTGTCCGGCGTTTCCGGCTGACAGGCCGCCGATGGGGAGGCTCCGTCGGGAAAGATATGGAGGTGGGCGTCAATGATTTTCATGCGGGGGATGCTCCTTTCAGGTTGCTCTGTGGTTCCAATATAAACCCGGGGAGTGTAAAAAACAAGAAAAAAACTGTTGACAAAGCGTGGTGATTCGTGTATTCTATATTCGTTCCGCTACGGACGATTAGCTCAGCTGGCTAGAGCACCTGCTTGACGTGCAGGGGGTCACAGGTTCGAGTCCTGTATCGTCCACCACAACGCCAAAGTCCGAACCCATCGGGTTCGGATTTTGTGCTTTTAGCTCTGTCAAGAAAACCGCCGTTTCTGCGAGGAAACGGCGGTTTTCTTGACTCTGGGCGGTTTTGCGACGAGGGTTATCAGCCCGTGCTTACCCTTCTCAGTATTTTTGAGAATTGCTCTAGGTGCAGAGGATGTGCTTTAGCAGCTCCGCCGCGCTCTCCTCCGCCGGGTCGTTGGTTCCCAGCTCCCCGCGGAACGCACGGGCTAAAATCGCCTTTTTCATGGTGTCGATCTGGGAAAGGACCGCTTCGGCGGCGGATTTGGCTTGCTGCTCCTTTTTGAAAATATCATCTAAAATTATTGCAATAGCCTGTTGCTCATCAAGTGATGTTATCCGAACCATGACCTTAGAAAGTTCTTTCTGGTTAATTTTGGGCAATACGGAACGAGAACCCGCACTTGATGCCTGCTCAAGAAATTCATCAGACAGCATGTAATACCACAGATACCTTGCATTTTCTTTGGCGTCAATAGGATACATATCAGCACTACATAAGCCATCAAAATCGACAATTACAACTTTTGATAAATAGGGCCGAATTTTTGAATATAAGATTTGTCCTACATGGAATAGGTGTTTCCCACTTTTTACACCATCTTCTGCAATGGTATGATATTCAAGGAGTACACCTGTGTTTTTCTCTATATTGTCTGGCGCAATATGAGGAAAATCTTGATAATCAGCAGGATTAACCAGATTGCTCTTTATTTCTGCTGCCTCATCAAATCTGACAACACGCCAATCAGCATCACTTCTTCCATGCTCTTTTCTCCACCGCTCCGTCAGTTCTCCCGTAAACGCTTTATGCAAAATTGCGGATTTCCGCAGTTTAAAACCGTCCACAACCATCTGGGCCTTTTCCTTCGCCTCATCCAGCTTGGCGAACAGGCTTTCAATGCGGTCAACGATGCGTTGTTGTTCGGCAAGGGAAGGGAGGTAAATCGCTGTGTTTTTAAATGGCTTAAGTGTAATATGAACCATACCTGAACCATGAGTTTTAGTATATAGTTGGTCTACAACATGTAACAGGTAATAATATAAGTATTGCTTATCAGTTCCTTTGTGTGGAATAACTTTAAATATGTGCTGATTTAGCCAACCATTTTCTCCATGCCAAATATGAGCACCCAGCGAAGCAGACCACGCAAATAATAAATCTCCATCAACAACTAAATACTTTTCCTCGTATGTTTTCGTTGTGCGATTGCATATGTCGGTAGACCCCGTTAAATTTTGAATACGGATTATGGGTAATCCAACATCTTCCCATTCGTCAGGTTTAAATGCTCGTCCATTGATATAGTCAGCAACTTCACCAAGGATTTTCTGTGCCATCACTCTACCCCCGAAAGCGCTTTCAGCTCATTTACCACGCCCTGCAAGAGGTCAACCGCTTCTTCCAGCTGTGCGATGGCCTCCTCGCCGCTTTCAATCGGGTCGGGCAAATCGGCATAATCAACGACAGAGTCATCCCGTATCAGCCCCAGGTCAAGGCTGTTGCCTTTTTCCGCAATCTGTTCACGGGTGAACACGCTCCACCGCTCATCCCGTACGGCGCGGCGGTCTGCGGCCTCAAACGCTGCCTCAAAATCTGCAAAATGCTCTGTTTTCAACGGGTTGGTTTTGCCGAAGGACGGCATATTGGTGCGTAAATCATAGAACCAGACTTCCTGTGTGCTGCCCTTGTCCGCTCTCCCGCGGGTGAAGAACAGCACGTTGGTTTTGACCCCCTGCGCATAGAAAATGCCGGTGGGCAGACGCAGGACGGTATGCAGATTGCACTTGTCCATCAGGTCAACACGGATTTTCTCTCCCTCGCCGTCCGCAAAGAGGACGTTATCCGGCAGGACTACGGCGGCGCGGGCCTTTCCGTCTGCTTTCAGGCTGCGGTAGATGTGCTGTAAAAAGTTCAGCTGCTTATTGCTGGTGGTGTAGGTGAAGTCGTCACGGGCGGCACGTTCGCCGCCCTTTTTCGTTCCAAACGGGGGATTGGTGAGAATCACGTCATAGCCCCTCATACCCTTGCCGAGATTGGACAGGGTATCGCCCAGAACGATCTCTCCCTCCATATCGTGCAGCATGGCGTTCATCAGGGCAAGGCGGTGGGTATCGTGTACCAGCTCCGTGCCCGTAAAAGCCCCGGCGCGCTCAAAGGCGGCGGTATCTGCGTCGAGGTCAAAAAAGTCATCGGTCCGGGCTGCAACATACTGATGGGCCGCAATCATAAAGCCGAATGTGCCGCAGGCGGGGTCGTTGCAGCGTTCCTTCGGCTGGGGCTTCACCAGGCGGGTCATGACATCAATCAGCACGCGGGGGGTAAAATACTGCCCCGCGCCCGATTTCTTCTCGTTGGCGTTCTTCTCCAAAAGACCCTCGTACAGATTGCCCAGCCCTTCTTCCCGGGCGGAAAACCAGTCCAGCCCGTCAATGGTGGTGATGATCTTTTCAAGGTTCTTCGGCTCGTCGATGTTGGTGGCCGCGCCCTGATAGATTTCCCGCACACGTCCCGTGCAGTTCTCGCCCAGGTGGTTCAGCAGCTCCTTATAGAATTTCTTCAATTCAATGCCGCTTTTTGCGGTCAGGCTGTCCCAGCGATAGGCTTCCGGAATCTGGCTCTCCGCACCGGTTTCCTTCGCCATTTTCAGGAACAGGATGTAGGTCAGCTCCGTCACGTATTGGTGATAGGTGATGCCGTCATCACGGAGGACATTGCAGAGGTTCCAGAGCTTGGAGACAATTTCCTGCGTTGTCATAATTGATTACCTCGTTGATCTTTCAACATTTGCCTTGCAATTTCCAGGCAAATTACCTCTGTTGCTATCCATTGATATTCGGGCAGTATATTTCTTCTCCCTTCACCCAGGTCAGATATTGCCCTGCGCATCTTTTCAATCTCCATTGCCTGCCGTTCATCGCTGGCTGTAGGCAAGTTCTGTTCGGGATTCATCATATAATAGCACACTTTTTGGGCAATATATCCAATATCCGTCATGCAATCCTCCCTCCGTCATCGTACAAATACTCGTTGAGTTCCAAGACAATGCTTTCCAGCTGATTGCCGAACACCTTGTTGATTTTCGCAAAGCCGCCCTGCGCCTTAAAGCGTCCGTCCTCGTCAAATACGGTCACGTTCAGCACGGATTCCTCCATCAGGTATTTTTCCATTCTGGTAATCCAGTTCAGTTCCTGCCTGGAGAATTTATGCGCTTTTTTCAGCTTGTCCACCGCCTGCCTGATTCGGGCTTCATGGGAAATCAGGGTGGAGCCGATGGCGTACCGGCGTATCAGGCTGATAATATCGGCGGCAATTTCCTCGTTGGTCATCTGGGTGATGGCGGTATTGAGCTGCTGGGCGGTAAAGCCCTCCCTGTCCAGTGTCAGACGCAGGGATCGCAGGCCCTCACGGGTCAGTTCCTTCGGCCTTGTGCATACGATATTCAGTGCGGTAATCTCATTTAGGTTGGTCTTGATGTAATCTGCAAATGCGTCCAGATAATCCTCGGGTTTGCTGCCGCCGCCATAGCCCCTGCTATGCTCTAAGAGCGCATCCTCATGGTCGGAGATCACGACCGGGCGGCGCATATCCGGTTTGAACTGATCCAGCATCTTAAACAGCGCTGTATTGGCAATCAGGCGATTCTTTGCGTCTGCGGGATTGCGCCGCCGAATATCGTCAATAAACCGGGTGGGGTCTTGCCCTCCCGTCATGCTGATAAAATGCTCCGTGGTCCTCTCGTCCATGTGCCGCTTTTTCCGCTGCAGCTTTGCAATGATCTGGTCTATCTGATTCCGCACCCGGCCCTCATCATCCAGCACTTCCAACCCCTCCAAAAGCTGCTCAAATGTGGCGCCGGGATTGGCAGCAACGGGCTTCATGGTGTTGACTGCCTCCAGAGAATCATACACGCCCACAGGGTCATAGATCTCGAAATGGGTTTTATGGATCTCGGGACAGAGGCGGGTGGCACGGCCCATCATCTGCTCGAACAGGATGCGGGATTTCACACGGCGCATAAATACCAGCGTCGTGATTTTGGGGACGTCTATCCCTGTGGTCAGCAAATCGACTGTGACAACAACGCTGGGGAAGCGTTCATTCTTAAAGCGATTGATGGCCTCCTGCACTTTTTTCCTGTTGCCGCCGCCTACGGAGCCGGTGATCTTCATGACAGCGTCATTGTCCACGCCTGTTTCCGCGTAGATCTCCTTCAGGATTTTTACGATCAAATCGGCGTGGTCATCGTTGACGGCGTAAATCAGGGTTTTACCCTGTACATCGGGGCTTTCAGGGTCAATATCACGGGCAATTTCGGTCAAAACTGCCCGGTTGAACGGTTCCGTTATGACTTGGCGGTTGAAGGCATCCACATCAAAATCCAGCTCGTCTTCCAACAGCTCGGAATTTGTGACCTCGCCGGTCACAGGGTCATACAGCACAACCGTATCGCCCGCTTTGTAGTGGATACCCTCTTTGCTCAATTTGGTAGTCAGCTTATGGGGGGCGTCATGGTCAACCAGATACCCCTCAATGACTGCCTCGCGGTATGTATATTTGAATACAGGCTGTCCGAAGATTTTCGTTGTCTGCAGTGCCGGCGTTGCGGTCAATGCAATTTTCACGGCGTCAAAGTATTCCACTACGCTGCGGTATTTGCTCTGATAATCGAGCTGGTCGCGGTAAAGGATCTCATCCTCGCCCATTTCCCTATCCAGGATATAGCCTCTGTGCGCCTCATCAATGATGACCAGATCAAAGTCGGAGACGGCGGGCATGGTATCCTCATTATTGTACAGAATCCGTTTAACCATGCTCTGAACCGTAGCAACCTGGATGCGGGTTTCACGGTCTGTCCCCTTATCGTCCAGACCTTTGATGTTATAAATGTCATCCAAGGTCATCAGATCTTCCAGTTTAACCTCTTTGAACACGTCGGATGCCTGTTCGCCCAGGGATGTTCTGTCCACGAGGAACAGAATCCTGCGAAAACGACCTGTTTTCAGGAAGCGGTAGATCATACCCAGTATGGTACGGGTTTTTCCCGTGCCGGTTGCCATAGCGAGCAGAATGTTGGGCTGCCCGTTGATAATCGCGGTTTCGGCGGCTTCAATTGCCCTGATCTGGTATTCGCGGAGATTCAGACCGTCCCTGTCACGCAGCAGGTCATAGGGCATCTCCCGCAAATCCTGATTTCGTGCGGCAACATCCCTGTCAAGCATCTCCAATATCCCCGCCGGGCTCACCCAGCCTCTCAGAGCTTTCGGCGCGTTGTCAGGCTGTCTCAAATCCAGAAACCATATGCCGCTTTTGGTGTCGTATTGCTCCAGATATGGCCTGCCGTTGGTGGCAAAGGTAAACGGAACTTTATAGCTCCCCCATGTCCCGATCTGGTAGGCTTTGTCGGCACTCCGGATATTTCGGGAGTAATCCTTGCACTGATAGTCAATGACGGACGGAATATCCCTATGGATCGCCTTCGCCTCAATCGTTGCCACCATCTGCAGATCAACGAAAAGGGCATAGTCGACATAGCCCCGGTTGCCGACGGTGGAATCTGTGGGCCATTCCGCAATAGCGATACTGCGCCCTTTGGCGGGGCGTGTCCCCTTGGAATAGCGCAGTTTTTCCGTGTCGGCCTCCCAGCCGATTTTGTGGAGCTGTTCATCAATCAGGTAACGTGTCTCTGCCTCGGATTTGACTCGCTGGCTTGCGGCCATACCGGCGCGTCTCCTCCTGATTTCTCTCTCGATGGCAGGTGCCGCCGCCGCTGCCTTTTCCGCTTCTTTCAGCAGTTCATCCTCGTGGGCTGTTTCGCTCTGCCGGCTGCTGCTGACAGGTTCAGGCGTATCAGACGGCATGACAAACGGCTGATTTTGGTAGTTCCAGTCCCCATAGGTCTGCATAAACCACTCGCACAGGCTGTGGGCCATCTCTAAAAGGGCCTTGCCGTCAGATACGGATTCATAGTTTTCATGGACAGCCCGATTCCGGGCCTTCCGAAGGGCGTGGAGAATGTCCTCCAGATCCTTTGTCAGAAGCCCCTCCCGGCTCAGAGCATCAATCCGCTTGACAGCCGTTTGATCCACAGGCAGGGGGATCCTGTCATAGGTAAACATCAGATTGACAATGGTCTCTCCTATCATTCCCAGCTTCATCAGACAGGAATTGGAATCGGTATAGAGATAGGCCTCGGCATTTTCCCCCAGTTGGGCCAGGACCGGAAAATCCCGATCTAAAAAACGAAAGTTGCTTTTCATCAAACCACTCCCTGTGCCGAATTACAAAATAGCTCTTCTTTTTACATTATAGTATGGTTTCCATGATATTACAACCAGAGCAGTTCTCGAAAATAATGAGAAAAAAGGAAGCGAGGACGGGGATTGCTATAGAACCTGTATTCCCAGGCGATGAACGCCATTTGACCGGGCCTTCTGCCGTCCTGCCGCGTGAAAAAATATTGAAATACGTCCGGTATTCCTGCGTTTTTTTGCCCTGGGGAGGCAAAATCCCTCGACCATCCGGCATTCCCCGCCTATGAATACGGGTTCTTACAATTGGGAAGCCGGAATCCGCTCTGCCGGCGGCAATTTTGACTTGCAATCCGGGAATAAAATTGTTAACATGATCATGTACTGTTCTGCATGTTAAAGGGGGGATTGACATTGAACATTCACGAATCCGCAGAGGACTACCTGGAGTCCATTCTGATTCTGCAGGAGCGGCGCGGCAGCGTGCGTTCGATTGATATCGTAAATGAATTGGGATATTCCAAGCCCAGCGTCAGTATTGCCATGAAAAAGCTGAGGGAGAGCGGGTATATCTCCATGGCGCCGGATGGTTTTATCACCCTCAATCAAAGCGGCCTGGAGATCGCCCGCCGCATCTACCACCGCCACAGGACGCTTACACAGCTGTTTACCCTGCTGGGCGTCTCCCAGGAGAATGCGGCGGCAGATGCCTGTAAGGTAGAGCATGACCTCAGCGAGGAGACGTTTGCCTGCATTCACGCATTTGTAAAACGGCAGCGGGAGGCCAACGGATAAAAGCAGCCCGGCAGGGCTGCTTTTTCATAGATATTACTTCCGAACGGAAAGGTAGGAAGTAATATCTGCCATATTTCGCGGTTGCCGCCGCTTTGCGGCGGCGAGCGAAACGGCTCAAATCAAATATATTATTCCCGAATTTTTAATTCGGGAATAATATTCAGACTGGCAGATCGTCCAAAGAGGCAAAGGTGTAGCCCATGTCCTCCCACTTGGTCAAAAGCTCATCCAAAATATCCGCGTTGGTTTTGGAGGTGGAATGGAGCAGGACAATGGCCCCGTTGTGGATTCTGGGCAGCAGCTTGGCATATGCCTGCTCTGCCGTGGGCTGATTATCCACGTACCAGTCCACATAGGCCAGGCTCCAGAATACCGTTCGATATCCCAGTGCCTGGGCCTGTTTTAAGTTCTCCTCGCTGTACTTCCCCTGGGGCGGGCGATAATAGTTGGACAGCTCCTTCCCGGTGGCCTCTTTATACAGTGCCGCCAAATCGTCCAGCTCCTTTTTGAAAGCCGTCTGATCCGAGATTTTGGACATATCCGGGTGGCGGCAGGTGTGATTGCCGACAATATGCCCCTCCTCTGCCATGCGGCGGACGATGTCAGGCGCAGTTTCCACCATATTGCCCACCACAAAGAAGGCGGCCGGGGCCTGGTGTTTTTTCAGCGCGTCCAGAATTTTTTCCGTGTATCCGTTTTCATAGCCGCAGTCAAAGGTCAGATAGATCACCTTTTGAGAAGTATCTCCCAGAAAATAGGCGTTGTATTTGGCCAGCTGCTCCTCTGTGGCATTTCCCACCGGGGATGCGCCTTCGGTCTGAAAGGACAGGCCCCAGTTGTCTGTGGAGGCAGGCACTGCGGCGGGGGCGGATGCGGGGATGGAATCTCTGTCCCGCTCCAGAAGGGATATCCCGCCCAGAGTGGCAAGGCCCAGCGCCAGGGCGGTCAGAAGTGCTGCGCCGTAGCAGTTTGGTTGAAATTTCATAGAAAACCTCCTGGTCTGTGTGCTCGGAATTCTATTTCAGGTTGTGCCTCTGCACGGCGATTATGCGGGCGCTTACGCTGTAAAAACTGTAAAAAGGACAGGCTTTGGAAGATTCCGAAATATGTTTCTGAGCGGCGTGGTTCCTGCGGCCGTTTTTGGCGCCGAAATTTTCAATTGCGGAATCTGCATTTACAGCTCCGGAACACCGCGTCCTGCCGGAACGGAGCGTGCACGGCATCCGGCCGGACGATATGGAGACGCTGAGGCGCCGCAGGACTTCTGTCCTGCGGCGCCTCAGCTTGTCGAAAAAGTATTTTCGACAAGCTGAGCGGGATTTTCACAACTTTAAAAAGTTCTGAAAATCCCTGA
>ERZ808035.533-NODE-533-length-32245-cov-5.833810_pt1 | contig 32245 bp, 36 predicted proteins | sample MGYA00380189_ERZ808035 | MGnify/ENA primary metagenome ERZ808035 (study PRJEB31490, sample SAMN06133407) | mouse gut metagenome | isolation source: M5_1 | host: mice | place: China: Chengdu | collected 2015-05 ...
CCCCCCTGCCCGCCCCATTTCCATCCATCCCGCCCCCGGCTTCGTTTGGCTTCGTCCGCCATGGCCCTTATAAAAATTGATTCCTGCGCCCCTAAGATGGGCAGTCTAACAAAGAACTGCCCCAATTTCATGCGAAATCCGAGGCAGTTGATTTAAGTATCAGGTCTGTATTTTGGAGAGAAGTGCTTCCTGTAATACCTGTGAAAAGTTTATCCCCATAGAAACAGCACGGTCATTCAGCCATGACGGTATGGTTAAAGTCTTTTTCACTGCTTTTGTATCCTTATATTGGTTAATGTCGCAAGATACAAGAGAAGAAAAGCCATCATCCGCATGAATAACAGAAATATCGGAAGGAGAGGCAATCGCCTTCTTCTGCTCTAAAAGAGTAAGAATATAAGCGGCTAAAGCTTCCTGTGCCGCTTCCATAGTTTCATTAATGGAATTGCCGTACGTGTGACAGCCTTCCAAATCAGGAAATTCAACCCAATATGCGTCCTCTTCCTTATGGAAGATGGCTGGATATACAAACAGCATAATCATACCTCCTTATGGTTTGAGGAGCGGTGTGTTATTTCAGCCCCGCCTCCTTACAAAAACAGCATGACACGTGCGGCACGTGTTGTCAAGAAAAAGTTGCCCCATCCGCCAATGTTATAAGCACAAAAAATTAGAAAGGTGTATTTCCTGTTTTACAAAAAATACACCTTCCTAATTCGCGCTTTAAGAATAAATACAAAACCTAGCTTTTCATTATGTATTAACATATTGAAAACTGGAGATTATGTTAATTATTATAAACCAATGAGCGGATTTGTCCATAGTTTTTCGTTAATCGTCACTGTTTTCCGACAAACGTTGCATTCCTTTTTCGTAGTGATGATATATTTTTACCATACCGCCTCTGCGCCTGACCGATACCGGCACGCTCCGGGCATCCTTCAGGATCACGCTGTCGTCGTCTATTCTCTGCACATAATCGAAGTTCACAATATAGGACTTATGGCATCTGTAAAAAGCATTGCCTAACTGTTTCAACAAATAATCCATCGTCTTTCGCACCGTGGAATAAGTATCCTTCTTATAAATGATCGCCTCGTCGCCAAACGCTTCGATATAATAAATGTCCTCAAACGGCACCCATTTATCTTCTCCTTTGATTGTCAGCCGCAGACCGCAGGCCGGTTCTATTTCCAACAGCACTTCCCCGACCGCTTCCTCCAAGTCCTTTTCCATTTCTTTTCGCAGAACATAACGGAATACCCCGATCCGAAAGGCATCCTTCAAAAATCCCATCCCCTCCGCCACACAGATGATTCTGGCGGAAGTATTTTTCAGCCAGCGCATTTCCTCCGGCTTCAAATCATCCTCATTTTCTCCCTTTACAAATAAAATAATAAGATCAAATATTTTCCGGCTGTTCGTCACCCCGGTTATATTTTGATAAGAAGTAAGTTGATAGTCAAACCTCCCATCGCGTTCCATAGCCGCAGCGATTCCTTTCTCCGTCTCCCGCGGCGCCTGATTCCCACAGCTTGAAGTAATTGCAACATGCACCATCCTCAGGCTTTTTTTACTGCTCTGTTTCTTCATATGCCCCCATCTTCATAAAACCGAAAAACGGCGGCATTGTCTGCAATTCGCTTAACAATACCCGCCGTTTCATTACTTACCTAAAACCAATACTCATTAAGACTGTTTTTATCATACCACCAATGTTTTTATATGTAAATAATTTTTTCATTCTTTCTAAAACTAATAAAAAAAATATTCGAAAAAAAGTTTTTCCTGCCTTTTTTAAATGTTGACAAATCAACTTCTATGATATATATTCACTTTGTGAACCATTAACCTGTTCCAAACAAACTGACCATTCGAGGGCAATTATGCGAAAACGGTTTGAAAATTTTGCGACTACCATCTCGCAAATTTACAAAAGTATTCAGAAAATCAAAAAATACCATATGCAGTCGCTCGGTCTGAAAGGCACCTATGTCATGTGCCTCTATCACTTGCACCAGGCATCCGGCGGCCTCACAGCCTCTGATCTCTGCCGGCTGTGCAAGGAAAATAAAGCCGGTATTTCCAGGATACTCTCCAATATGGCCCGGGATGGCTTCATATTCTATGCCGGCGAAAGCCACAGCAAAAAATACCGTGCCAGGGCCGTACTGACAGACACCGGAAAAGAATACGCCGTCAAAATAAACGAGCGGATCACGGACGTTGTCGCCAAGGGCAGCGAGGGAATCACCGAACAGGAACGGGAAATCTTCTACCGCGTCCTGTTCCGTATCGAAGAAAACCTCAACCAGCTATGCACAGAATTATCAGAAAGGACCGAACCGCAATGAATTCATGGAAAAAATTATATTGCAGAACATTCCAAGCTGCATTAAAGGCCGTACTGCCTTTCCTCCCCTACCGGAAGCCCAAAATTGTCGGCAGCGTCAGGGACATCCCCGACATTCTGATCCAAAAGCGCTGCAGCCGCGTACTGATCGTCACGGATGAAGGCATTCGGAAAGCCGGACTCACCAAACGTCTGCAAAAAGCGCTTTCCGACAATGGCATCCCCTATTCCATTTATGACAAAACGGTAGCCAATCCGACAACAGCAAACGTAAACGAAGCGATGGAAATGTATATCTCCGGGGGCTGCAACGCCATTATCGGTTTTGGCGGAGGTTCCAGCATGGATTGTGCTAAGGCGCTGGGCGTCCGTATCGCCAGGCCAAACTCTTCTCTCGCCAAAATGAAAGGGATATTAAAAGTACATAAAAGGCTGCCGCTTCTCATCGCCATCCCCACGACCGCCGGAACCGGCAGCGAAACGACTCTGGCCGCCGTCATTACCGACGCCGAAACGCGGCATAAATACGCCATCAACGACTTTCCGCTTATTCCCAGATATGCCGTCCTGGATCCCAAAGTCACGGTCAGCCTTCCCCCTTTTCTCACGGCTGCTACCGGAATGGACGCGCTGACCCATGCTATAGAAGCGTATATCGGCCGCTCCACCACCCCCGGCACGCGAAAAGACTCCCTTCTAGCGGTCAAACTGATCTTTGAAAATCTGGACAGGGCTTACACGGAAGGCGGCGATATGGAAGCCCGCCGGAATATGATGAAGGCTTCCTTTTACGCCGGATGCGCCTTTACCAAATCTTATGTCGGCTATGTCCATGCGGTAGCCCATTCCCTCGGCGGGGAATACAATGTCCCCCACGGCCTGGCCAATTCCATCCTGCTTCCGCTGGTGTTGGAAACCTATGGAGCGGCTGTCCATAAAAAGCTGGCCCGCCTCGCCGTCGAAACCGGAATCGCCGCCCAGGACACGCCGGCGGAACAAGCCGCCTCCGATTTTATCCGCGCTATCAATGAAATGAAAAAGCGGTTCCAAATCGGCGATACCATACCGGCAATCAGAGAAGAAGACATTCCAAAGCTTTCCCATTACGCGGATAAAGAAGCCAATCCTCTTTATCCCGTCCCAGTATTGATGGACGCAAAAGAATTGGAACAATTTTATTACATGCTGATGGAAAAATAGACCGGCGCATCTACTGACGGCCGCCGAACAGAAAGGATCACGATCATGAATAAAGCGGATATTAAAAATATAGTAACCAGACAACGGACTTTTTTTCAAACCGGAACTACGCTGGATATCGACTTTCGGATACAGGCTTTGAAAAAATTGAAGCTTTGTATTCAAAAATACGAAAATGCCATCGGTGAAGCGATCAAAAAAGATCTGGGAAAAAGCAGATTTGAAAGCTATATGTGCGAAACGGGGCTGACCCTGAGCGAAATCAATTATATGATCAGGCACATCCGCTCCTTTTCGCGGGAAAAGACCGTGCATACCCCGCTGACGCAGTTCCGCTCCAGAAGTTATACGAAACCATCCCCCTATGGCGTCGTTCTCATTATGAGCCCCTGGAATTATCCTTTCCTGCTCACAATGGAACCTTTGGTGGACGCTATTTCTGCCGGAAATACGGCAGTTTTAAAGCCAAGCGCCTATTCCCCCCATACCAGCGCGCTCATACAGAACATAATAAGCGAATGTTTCGACGAAGCATATGTTTCCGTTATCACGGGCGGCCGTGCGGAAAATACCTATCTCTTAACAGAACATTTTGACTATATCTTCTTTACCGGGAGCCAGAGCGTCGGAAAAGAGGTCATGAAACAAGCTTCCGCCCACCTTACTCCTGTCACTCTCGAACTGGGCGGCAAAAGCCCCTGTATCGTCGAAAAAAGCGCCAATATCAAACTGGCGGCCAAGCGTATCGTATTCGGCAAGTTCCTGAACTGCGGCCAGACATGCGTCGCCCCCGACTATATTTACTGCGATGCTTCGGTCAAAGACCGGCTGCTGGCAGAAATAAAGAAACAGATTTGTCTCCAGTTCGGAGATGCCCCTCTGGAAAATGAAAATTATGGAAAAATAATAAATGAAAAACATTTCCACCGGATCTTAGACCTAATGGATCAGGAAAAAACCGTCCACGGGGGAAATGCGGACCATGAAGCTCTCCGCATCGAACCGACCGTACTGGACTCCGTTACCTTCCAGGATGCCGTCATGCAAGAGGAGATTTTCGGCCCTGTGCTTCCCATCCTGACCTACTCCTCCCTGGACGACGCCATCCGAACGATCAACTCCATGGCGAGCCCTCTCGCACTTTACCTCTTTACCTCCGACAAACAGGCGGTAAAAAAGGTTACTTCCCGATGCGGTTTTGGCGGAGGCTGCATCAACGACACCGTTATTCATCTCGCCACCAGCGAAATGGGATTCGGTGGTTTCGGCCCAAGCGGCATGGGCTCCTACCACGGCAAAGACGGTTTTTCCACCTTTTCCCACCGCAAAAGCATCGTAGACAAGAAGACTTGGCTGGATCTCCCCATGCGTTACCAGCCGTACCGGGAAATTTACGATAAAATCGTGCATTTCTTTTTATCCCTCTGATCTCTTCTTACCTTTTGCGATGTTGTCCATATGCAGAAAATAAAGAACATCAGAATAGCGGCAAATCGTGCAGATAAATATAGTTATTTTTCCAGCATCATCAAGTAACTGTCCAGTCTCGCGTTCACATAATCCGCGAACAGCTTTTCCATTGCGCCCAGATTATGCTTTGCATAGTATTCATCAAACCCGTTATAATAAGAAATCCGGTCTGCAAACTTAATATCAATGGGCGGATATCCCGCTTTCATCAATTCCAAATTCACAAGCAGTCTCCCGGTTCTGCCGTTTCCGTCAATAAAAGGATGAATCCCCTCGAATTCAATATGGAACCGCGCAAGCCGGGGAATTATGTGATCTGTACTATTCCTATAATCCTCCAGCAACCGTTCCATCGCAGGCTGGATTAAATATGGTTGAACCGGCTCATGTTTCGCACCCATAATCCTGACGGGAACCCTTCTGTAAACACCTCGGTCCTCCCGTTTATCCGCCAATACAAGATAGTGTATCTGCTTGATGATACTCTCCGATAAAGGCACTTGTCCTTTTACCAAATCCCGAACCAAATCAAATGCCTCTTTATGCCCAACTGCTTCCATATGATCTTTTAACGGCTTTCTGTCGATCGTCAGGCCGCGCAAAACCATATCCGTTTCACGCAAAGTCAGAGTATTTCCTTCAATCGCATTGGAGTTGTAAGTATACTCAATAGTGAATTCCTCAGTCAAACGTTCCAATTCACCCTCAGTCAGCGGGCGTCTGGTATCCAGTTCTCCTTTCTTCCTGTCTATAGCTGTCAGTAAACTTTCTGCTGTCTGCCCTACCGTAATATGCATAAAGATCGCACCTCTCTTCCCCCAATAGAATATCCCATTTTCGGAATACTATCAACCGAAAAGGAATAATATTTTATTGATTTCGGAATCATAAAGCATGCATTGCCTAAATACCCGCCGCCTCCCATTCTACCAGTCTTCCATGTTCCATCTCATAAACAGAATCGCACAAAACCTCTATATCTTCCTTATTATGGCTGGCAAGTATGACGGTTTTTCCTTCCTTCTTTAATTCTAAAAGAATATTCCGCACATCGTTTACCCCCTGATTATCCAGTCCGTTCATTGGCTCGTCCAAAATCAAAATATCCGGGTTTTCCATAATTGCCTGAGCAATGCCGAGCCTCTGCCTCATACCGAGCGAATACTTTCCGACTTTTTTGCGGCTGTCAGGATCTAAGCCTACCCGTTCCATGCTCTCCCTGATCTGTTCCCTTCCTATCAATTTACGGATAGATGCCAAATATTCCAGATTTTTGTATCCTGTATATCTACTTAAGAATCCGGGATTTTCAATAATAATTCCCATATTGTCTGCAAAATCAATATCTTTTCCTATCTCTTCTCCCCCTACTATAACTCTTCCGCCCGTCGGTTTTAAATATCCAATCATCGTTTTGAACAAAACAGTCTTGCCGGAACCATTCCTGCCTATTATCCCATATATTTTTCCTTTTTCAAAACTGATGGTAATACGGTCAAGTGCAACGGCTTCGCCAAACCTTTTTGTTACATTCTCCACGCGGATTACTTCTGCCATATTTACAAACCTTTCCTTCCTCCAAAATAATCTGTTTCTTTCTTCAAATATTTCCGTCCAATAACAAAACCGGCTGCCGGCAAAGCAGCCTCCGTTATAATGATCGCTCCGGCCGGAAAGCCGCCTGTTTCATATAAGCTGCTCCGCAGATACATCCCCCACATTCCATACATGACATCGGAAACCACGCCAATCCGGCTGCCAATCATAAATGTCACGCCTTCCAACAGGAATAACCCTCCTGGAACAAAGCGTCTCATGGGGAATAAATCCAACACCACGAAAAACACTGCCATACTGATACTATGAAACAGCCATAAGACACTGATTTTTGCAAACAGCCCTGCGGAAAGCAAAGCCAATTTCCCCATAACAATATCGCAGACCAAAACAATAAGAAGGAGCAATACGGCTATCTTTATACCAAATATCACTCTTTTCACAAAATGCCTTTTCCACCAGTCCGAAACTCCTTTATACCGGTACAAGGAAAATGTTTCCAACTTTCTCTCCCTTTCCATAGAAAATCCCACCGTCAACAGAAAAATACCAATCGGCAGAAGCCATTGTCCAAAAGGAATCAGCGGTATGTCGTCAAAATAATCTGGTGATACTCCTGCAAACAGCCTGATAAACATACTTTCCGACATTAGCCTTCTACCTCGTCTCTCTGCTGAAACTCAATTTTTTTCACAAAAACAGATGATAAAACCATTAAAACTGCGATCCATTCCAAAAACAAAGCGGCAGACTGCCAGTAAGACAGCGTCCCATCTATAAAATTTCCCGGAACTGCCCTTGCCAATAAAGAAGTTTCCGTATAACCGTCCATCATTCGTAAATATCCGGCCAAATGCACCCCCATTACAACCACCATTCCGGCAGTTCCCGAAAGCAGCAGCGCAGCAACATATAAAAGCACCCCCATAAAAGCAAGATACAGATAAAGGAACAAAAATGTCACTGCAAATGCTTGCGGAACAGACATGGCCTTCATCATCCCAAGCCACGGAAACGTAATATTGTATTTGGCTCCGATATTGTTTGTGACATCAAGCGCCAGAGAATATACCGGGCTGCTCCACATATTCCCTGCAAACCCGAAAAAACTGCTGATAATTATGGTAAATGCCGCCAGAGCCGCGGCGTAAAGAAATGCCTGTATCAATATATAGCAAAGCATTCCCATATTCCAACGCTTTCTGCCGCACCGATATAAAAGCAAATAAATATTCCCTTTCATAAACGGAACATCCGCTACTATCAGAAACCACCCTAAGACTAAAAACAGCATATTCACATAGTGCTGTTCAACCACGCAGAAAGTTTCCAGTATGTTGATCGGCTCTCCTGTATCAACCGCATACCGCAGGAAATTGTTCATCCAATAGCCCACGATTGCAAATCCCAAAAGATATCCCATCATAACCCTGCCGCTTCTTTGCTCCTGCCGTAACATCCCTTTTACGATTACTGCAAAGCTACCCATTCCGATACCTCCTCACGAGTCCTGCCATAATGACGGTTGACACGGCAATGATATAAACACATTCCACTCCTGCCGCCAGAGGGTAACTTCCCACATCATCTCCCCGCAGAAGCCGGATGGGATTCAGCCATACGACCCTGTCCAGCCCGATCCACATGGACTCATACAGTACAAAGGGCGCAATCAAGGCAACATAGCGGTTCGGAATCCATACCGCAAACATAAATCCCATAAGCGCCCACACACAGCCAAACAAAAAACCGAGAACGGTTTTCCCTACGGCAATGTACCAATCCCCATATTGGATGATATATGCAAGCATAACGGTCCCATCCAGCAATCCCTCATCCGAGCCCTGCGGCACGCCCGGAACGCCAAACACATAAGCCATAATGCAGACAGACGCAATCGGGACTGCCAGCATGACGCCCCCGGACAATGCAACGGTGCATATGCGGATTCTTCCAAAACGTACCGGACTCATCCTTGAAAAAATCATACGGTAATATCCGCTCTGATATTCTTCACAAAAACGAGCCGCATAAGCCAGCACGGGAAAGACAGCCGCAAAAGGGCCAAATCCCGAAGCGCCAAACACATTGAACAAAATATAGTAACTGCTCCGTATACGTTCCGGCGGCGTCCCCATTACCACCGCGGCCGTCAAAAGCGCTGCCACCGCAGCCATCCCGGCAAAAAATCCGACATTCAGGAAACTTCTTTTCATATCCTCCCAAAAAAATCCATTCATTTTTACCTCCATGTTGAAGCGTTTTACGCTGAGGACGTCTTTATTCCACCTTTATCAATTCTCCCGTCACAGCATCCAGATAAATGTTCCACGCCGCACCTTTCTCAACCGCTTCCTGCCACACTTTATCGCCGGACTCCAACGCTTCTATCATTTCATTCAGCGGAATGCAAATATGCCATGCCGGTGCCAGGATCAGTTCCGATTCCCGAAGCGTCGGATAATACACCATCTCTGTCTGCGTCAATTTTGCCTTGGAATTTCCGTAGAAAATATTATTTTCCAAATACTTCTCCAAAATGTCCATCACCTGCGAAAACGTCAAAATTTTCCCATTTTCGGACTGCCCCGTGATTTTACCGCAATAATTATCCAAGTTCATCGCTGCTATGCCATCTTCTGTAATCCATGCTGTTCCTCTCGGCTGAACATCCCCAAGCTCAATCTGCCCAAACTCTGATGCCACTCCAATCGTTTCGTAAGAAGGAGTAAATACCAGTTCATAAAATGCAATTCCGTCAAGTTCATAATACAAAATCCTGGAAATATGTATTTCCATAATGTCTAATACTGCCAGCTTCTCCAGAAGAATATCCTTCATACGGGACACAGAAAATTTCGCGGAAATCCCCTCATCATTTCCGGTAACATCCATTTCCGGGGCTTTTTTATAAATGGCATCGCAACTCTTCTTTAATATTTCATCTACATAACTTACAGATGTATTTCCTCTAAAAGATGCCATCTTCTGCCCATCTGATAACATCATAAAAGAATCATCACCAAAATCCAGCCATTCAACCGGCTTATCATCTTCCTTCATTTCACTTAACTCTTTTTCCATCTGCGCAAGATATTCCGCGGTAATGTCCTGCACATTTGCGTCTTTGCTGTCGAGCAGTTCCTTCAGCTTTTCCGCAGTCCAATCGTCCCGTTCCCGCAAAGTCAACGCGGGAACTGCCTGCGGCACGGCAGGAACTTCGGCACAGATCCAAATACCATTTTCCTCCGTTCCGACCAGCGCGTCGCAGCTTCCGTCTTGCTTTGCTCCGTCCATTCCCGCTGTATTTCCATCAAGCTCCTCTGCCACGATATTCTCCACCTCGCCTTCCAAAGAACTTTTTGCATGGTAAACATCGCTGTCCGCAGACGCTTCCGGCGCTTTCCGGCATCCCGTCAAAGCACATATTCCTAATGCTCCTGCCATTAGTACGCTTAAAAATCTTTTCTTCATTGTTTTTATGTCTCCTATCAATTCCCTGCATGGGTTATGATATGGATTATACACTTCTTCCTCTGCATTTTTTTATTCCGCCGAAATTGTACCATGTTTTTTCCGAAATCAGCCCAAAAGAACCTTTCCTTATAGGTTTTTCATGTACAGCATAATCTCCGTTTCCATATCGTTGCCTTTGCAATGCATTTCCATATCACCATGATATTTTTCCACGATCCTCTGAACGTTTGTAAGCCCTATGCCATGCCCTGCCAAAGACTTCTCTGACAGTCTGCGTATTTCGCATACACCTTCGGGAATCCCCATGCAGCTATTTACCATATAGAGAAACAAAACACCATTCTCCATCCGAATACTTAATTTCAAAAACCTCTCGTCTGTCCGAATCGATGCCGCTATCGCATTGTCCAAAAGGTTTCCGACAATTACATTGAAATCGAAAGAGTGAAGATTCATCTTCTCCGGAAGCACGATATCCGTTTCCACCTTTTTCAATTCTTCTTTTGCCCTTTGCAGCTTGAAATTCAGCAGACTGTCCAAAGCTTCATTCCCGGTATCAATATGTTCTGATGGATTTTTCATAAACTCCTGTATGGAATCAAGATATTCGATCACTTTTTCCGGCTTTGAACTCTTCGCCAATCCCTCAAGCGCCAGCACATGGTTTTTCATATCGTGCCTTAATGCCCTGATACGGCTCTGCGACTCTTTCATAAGTTCAAACTGGTTCTGATAAGCAATCGTCTGCTGTTTATAAATATCCTGTTCCCTTAGCTGTACATAATTTTTCAGCAAAATATGATATAAATAAAACACACATAAATTAAGTACCAACACCACAACACACACAAATACTGCTGTTAGTCTGTCAATGCGTCCATACATCAGCCCCCGGAATACCGTCGCGCTTAATATAGGAATTGCAGACAGCAAAAACATCTGCTTTTTATCAAGCGCTTTTTCCCTGCTTTCTTTCGGATCGGGAATATGGCAGACAACCACCACGCAAATCAGCAGGAGCAAGGCAGAAACCGCCCTCTGCTGCATTCTGATGATCTCTGAACCGGCAAGAGATACAACCGCCCCACTGCCTGTATCCATGCAGAAAAAGACCATAGAAATCCATAATTTTTTCTCCCATGCCCCTCGGTAAAAACACGTCACGCCAATGATACCCGCCAAATTACACATTTCATAGAAAAGCGATACATGAGATACATGGTAGACAGCTGTTGTCAACAGATAGTATCCTGCAAAAACAATGTTCCATGTCAGCCTGTTCCTATCCCCTGCGGGCAGAAAAGTATCCAAGACCTTTTTCAATAACGCCGTATGGAAAATACCCACGATCAAAACCACGATCCATTCATACCCTATTTTGATATACATTGTACATTTTTTCCTTCAAATATTGTTTGATTTTTGCCCTGACCTCTTTCCTGTACGGTTTGCTGACACTCAGGACATCGCCATTCATCATTTTGATGCTTTCGTAGGAATACTCGCTCACATATTCCTGATGTATTACATAGGACTGATGTATCATCAGAAAACCTGCCGGAAGCTGTTCCATGACATTTTTCAGCTTCCCGTAAAATTCCTCCTGTCCATCCCTTTTTATCATCAAAACTTTTTTATCCATACTCATGAAATATAATATTTCCTTTACCGAAACACGAAAAATCCGACTTCCTCTTTGATATTCAAAGCAGCTTTCCGCATACTTTTTCCTTTTCATGCTTCTTTCAAGCACTTCTTTCAGCCGTATAGTGGAAATTGGCTTTACGAGAAATTCCAATGGCTGCATTTTGAAAAGTTCCATCGCATAACCCTGTTTCGAGGAAATATAGACAATATGGGTATCCGTATCCCCCATCTCGTCACGGATAAAAGCTCCTATTTCAATGCCATCTTTCTGTAACAACTCAATATCAAGAAAAAGAATATCCAATGTAACCCCTTTTTTCAAATCACGCTCCAAACTCTCTCCACAATACCATACCTCTATTTCAAATTTTACTAAAAATTCCGCCGATAGCTCTTGAATCTGTTCCTCCAGCAAGGAACATAAAATTTTATCATCATCGCATATCCCGACTCTGTACATATTAGCTTTGCCCCCTTAAACAATATCGTTTCTATTGTTCTTTGCCTATTATCTTTGCACATGAAAATACCCCCAAAGCAACAGATCTTTATCTTCCATCTGTTTACTTTAAAGGTATCATATCGGCCAACCGTTTGAATGTTTTCCATTCTGTTATAAATCAAACCATCTCGCAGACATCAGCCGCGACTTTTTGTTATGCTTTGCACCGGTTATAGTTATGTACTGCTGATTGCATTTTTATCTTGGCTCCATACCCATTGCCTCTTCCAGAGTATTGTAAACTGGTATGTGTTCGTCGAATAAAGTTTTTGTTGTTTTAAAATACTGACCGTCTACATATATGTCATAGGTTCCATCTTTATTATCCAAATAGCAAATTCCTCCCCCTTTAATCCCAACAGTCCCTACTGCATCTTCTTCATGTATTGCATACGGTTCAAACGTCAATATATTGGGACATAATGCTATCATACATAATATTCCTGCCGACAGGAGAAAACTAGCTGTCGTTTTCTTACCGCTTATTTCCTGATTCTTTATCATCAAGCTGATTCTCTTATGTACTTCAGACGGGCTTTCCTTCCGAAAACTGATTTCCCATCGGTTTTCCCGTTTCCTCTTCACTCTATGCCGTGCCACCTTAACCAGACAGTCCACGTATTCCAACTGCTCCATTTCCGACAAGCCCCTTACTATTCGGAAATCCACATTGATCTCCTGCATACTGGACACCAGATCACCCAGCATATATACAAACGGGTTCCACCAGTAAACCGCTTTCAGGGCTTCGCACAATATTTTGATAATCATGTCGCCCCTGTAATAATGGAGCATCTCATGTTTCATTACCAGATAGATCTCCTCCGGTTTCAGTTCCATTTCCGGTATGCCTATATACGGCCTGAAAACACCGAATATACAAGGCGTCCCCAATCTTTTCGAGGTCACAATGCGGAATTCCGCTTTTCTTCCCAGTTCCGCATTGATCCGTCTTACCGCTTCGGCAAATTCCGGTTTTCTCAACCTCCTGTACCTTCTGATCTGCCTGTGAGTCATGGCATATCCATGAATGCGGTAGAGGGCGGAGACAATTCCGCCCGCCACCCACAGAACTTGCAAAAGCATCATAATGCTCACAGACATCCCCTTCCAGTAAAAGAGAGTATCCCGCAGAAACCAGCATATTTCCGCATAGACGTTGAAAATAGGAATATTGCTCGCCACCGGCGAGTCCGCCAGGATAAACAGGCGCAACGCCATAACCATCATGCATCCGAGCAGGAGCCGTACATCCAGCCACAGAATAGCGTTGTTATTCCTGAATATGATTTCCAGCAAAATCACGGCAGCCCCTGTCAGAATCACCATATTCACCAGCTCTGAAAATCTGATCATTTCTCGCTGTCCTCTTTTCCTTTGTGAATCTATCTGCCTTTTTCTTTTGCTTTTATCTTCTCTCTCTGCTCCTGTATCATCTTTTCCAGCTCGTCCAGTTCTTCCATCGCTTCATCGCTTTCCTTCGCATCCAGAAGAGCGGCTACAAAATTAGACGTAGTAATATCCTTGCAACGCTTTTTGTTGAAGCTATTGGATAATCTTTCCATCTCAAATTCCTGTAAACCAAAAGTAGGCTGGTAGCATCTTCCATATACGTTCCCGCTTTTTGCGAAATCAACCACTTCGATCAGCCCCTTTTTCAGCATTCTCTTCAAAGTAGTATGCACGGTAGCCAGCTTCAGTTCTTCGCCTTCATCCGCCATTTCAGATGCCAGCAGAGGTCTGCCCGCATCCCATAACGTGTAAAGGATCTCTACTTCGCGTTCCGGTAAATCATACTTATTTTTTTTTCTTCCCATAATCGTTATCTCCATTTTCATCTTTTGATATTGTGGACTTTGTATTGGCCAAATACAATGATGAATTGTCATATCAGGCCCATCCGGTTTCTAGTATACCACAAATAATGGTAAAAATACTACTAATTTCTAATTTCCTTTTACCATTTTTGAAAATGAAAATTTCCCTTTTACCAACTTCCCCATCGTCTCCCCATTTTAGCATATTTACTATTATGTGTAAATCCATCTTCTATAAACTTAAACTAAACTTTTAGCAGATACACAGTATACTATCAAAAATCCTTATTTTTTATGCATAATTTTAACAACAAGTTATTTTAAAATATAAAAACAGCATATAGCTTTCAAAACAAAACACGCTATATGCTGCCTTATATTCATAGCATAGCCAGTACTATTTATATCTATTTACTAAAACTTTACGGTTCGTCTATCGGAACCCATTCCCAATCACCAATCCAGTATCCATCCGAATAATTATATAAACGCCTATATAACTCTCCATCCACTATTTTATATCTATACTCGATAATCGGAGAACGCGCTACTCCTCTCTCTACAGATATCTCTTTATCATCCTCTACGATTTCCATTTCGCATGCTTGCGAATTTATGCTACAAGTACCTGCTACCATAAATGGTATCACCATTGCTGATGTCATAAGCAAAATACTTTTCTTCAGCGACTTTCTAATCATTCTGTTTTACCTCCTCTAACTCATCATAAACTGGTATATGTTCATCAAACAAAGTCTTTGTTGTCTTAAAATACTGGCCATCTACGTATATGTCATAGGTTCCATCCTTATTATCCAGATAGCAAATTCCTCCTCCTTTAATTCCAACTGTTCCCACCGCATGCTCCTCATGTATCGCATACGGCTCAAAAGTCAGTATATTCGGCCCAATTACTATCATACATAATATTCCAGCCGACAACAAAAAACTAGCTGTTGTCTTCCTCCCGCTGATTTCCTGATTTTGTATCATCAGCCTTATTCGTTTATTTACTTCTGACGGACTTTCTCTCCGGAAACTAATCACCCATTGTTTTTCGCGCTTCTTTTTCTTCCATTTCTTCCTGTGCCGCGCCACCTTTACCAAGCAATCCTCATACTCCAACTGTTCCATTTCCGACAATTCCCTTACGATCCGGAAATCCACGTTAATCTCCTGCATACTGGTAATCAACTCTGCCAGCTTATATACGAACCAATTCCACCAATGAAGTGCTTTTAAGGCTTCACACATTATTTTAACGACCATGTCTCCCCGATAATAATGGAGCATCTCATGTTTCACCACCAAATAGATCTCTGTCGGCGTAAACTCTATTTCCGGCATTCCTATGTACGGTCTTAAAACACCGAATATACATGGTGTTTTCAATTCCTTTGATATCACAAGGCGGAACTTCGTTTTTCTTCCCAACTCCCTGTTAATCTGTTTTACCGCTTCGGTAAATTCCGGATCTCTCAGCCTTCTGTAGCATCTGATCCTCTTTCGCGTGGCAAAATATCCATAAGTACGCCATAAACCGGAAACCACCACTCCAGCCGCCCATATCATCTGCAATAGCATCATAATACTGACAGGCGTCTCTCTCCAATAAAATAGAGTGTCCCTGAGAAACCAACAAATTTCCGGATACACCCGAAACACTGGAACATTATTCGCCACCGGCGAATCCGCCAGAACGAACAGGCGCAATACCATAGCCATCATGCATCCGAGCAAAAGCCTGGCATCCAGCCACAAGATAGCGTTGTTATGCCTGAATATAATCTTTAACAAGACCACAGCCGCTCCCGTCAGGAAGAACATGTTTGCCAGCTCCGAAAATCTAATCATTTCTCAACATCATCCTTTATCTTTCGTTTTCTTCCCCTCCTCCCCTTTATGCCATCCGGCCTCTCGACACATGAAGTAGACTTTTATTTTTTAGTAAGATTATTCGATCAAATACTCTATAAGAAAAAAAATAGTAGACATCTCCGCCAAAACTTCAACGTCTACTATCTCCCATGTAAAATTCCCCTCTTACATAACCGCTTTACCGGTTAAGACAATACTACCACATTTTTCCATTTTTGTAAATACAATTTTTAGAAATACTCTTTACAAAAATATATTTACTATTCCCTATCATTATTCATTATATAGAAAAAGTTTTCTTCGGTTAAACGAAAAATACTTTTTTCCTCTTTATTTCTTTCTTTTATTCAACACAATCTCAAATTTCTGCCTCCCGGCAGCGCAAACCATCGCCAGGAATCGGGCAGGAACCTCCAGCACCACCGTACCTGCGGTTCCGTATACGGCGGTTCCTTAGTTTTCACATACTTTCAGATAAAACTCTGTGAATGTTGCGTATCCAAGGTATTTTTCTTTACTGATATGTGTCACGCTTGTTTTCTTTCGGTTCACTTTAAGGTATCGTTTCTCCTCAATAAACGGAATGATATCTCTTAGGGTTCTCTCTACACTCCTTCTGCTTTTACAGAACATATGGCGGATGTATAAGTTTAACCTCTTTTGCATAAAATATTTGTGTAGTATTGTGTATCCCCCTTGACTCGTTGTGTAGTATTGTGTATGATATGTTTATAAGGAGGAATACAATGAATCCAAGAAGCACAGCAATCAAAGACCTTAACAATAGCGGCTATCAATTCAAACGGAGCGGTGGCAACCACGATATTTACTACAATCCGGAAACAAAGTATTCTATTCCTCTAAAACGTGGCCACTTTGATGAAGACGATCTCCGCTACATACGCAAAGAAATCAGACAGGGTGGGAGGTAAAGCCTCCTTGCCGCCAGCAAAGGAGGCTGACATATGAAATATATCTATACTGCAACATTCGTACCAAACGAGAACGAAACCAAATACTACTGTAGAGTGCCCGACCTTCCCGGATGCATTACAACCGGCAACAGTATTGATGATGCTATTGAAATGATTACCGATGCCGCCAGTGGATGGCTCGTTGTGGCAGAGGATGAGGGGAATGAGATCCCGGCCCCCACTCCCCAGCATAAACTTGATATTCCGGAAAATGCCACCTGTTCCATCATCCGCATTGATACATTCGCATACCGGGCGGCAACCGACACCAGAGCAGTCCGTAAAAATGTCTCACTCCCTGCATGGATGGCCACCCTGGCAGAAAAGCGCGGGGTAAACTGCTCCCAGGTTCTCCAGGATGGACTTATGCAGCTGCTTAATGCTGGCCATGCAAGACAGAGCTGATTCAGCTAATCCACAGGAGGACATAACCATGTTAATCTGTTCGGGTTATAGCCAAAAAGAAAAGGCGTATGCGCTGCTACATATGCCTTTTATACTGTCTATGTAATTGCTTGCTGCTGTCTCTTTGGAGCAGAACGACTTACTCCTTCATCTTTTCTTCCAGCCATTGGTCAAAATCACTCTCCTTATCCCATCTGATATATGTCAATTTCATATTTTTACGAATATTCCGTGATTCCAGATGGCCTAATCCTAATTTAGATACAAAAAACTTGTACGTTTTGAGATAATAATCAAGCGATATTACGTATTTCCCCTGTTCTTCATACATCATTGCCAAATTATTATAGAGCATTGCAGTATCTAGCTTGTTTTCTTTTTCATTTTTACAACTTTTTTTAATAAGCTCTCAGCTTTCTTATACTCTGCTATATATTGTAGCAAAACTGAAAGATTAGAAATCAATCCAACCGGTTTCATAAATCTTCCAACATCTATCTTTTCAAAAATATTCTCAGCAAACGGGATATATTGTTTACACTCCAATACCGCACCACTTTCCGGTATTTCCAAACTCCTTTGGCATGTCTCTATTAATCCCCAATGCTTTTCCACGCTTGGTATATATTTCTCATAAATAAACTGTGCAAACACAGGGTGCATAGAATATCTTTCCTGTTCCATGTCAAACTGCAACCACCCCTTTCGATATAATCCCATCAGGATATCATCGTCTTTACTTACACCGACGTCCATCAGTAGACAATCTGCAAGCCGTAGAACATATTTTTATTACTGCTTTTTTTCATTTTCCTCTTTTGATTGCATATGATTGTCTATCAAAACACATTCGATAATATGCTTGTACATATCATCATGTTTATCCTGTTCCATTTTATCCACTAAACGAATCGCTGTCAGATACTTCTCTGTTGTCCCTAATCTCTGATGATATATATTTAACTGCCTAATCGCATGTCTATAGAGCCAGAAAAATAACCCGGAAATCACTTCGACTATTGTTCCTGATATGGTGGTTAACAGCAATGCATTTTCTCCGGAAATAACAAACACAACAATCCCCGCAATATAAACAATAAATCCCAAAAAACAGACTATCAGCGAAGCGGAAAACGCATTTGTTGCCTGTCTTTTGCTGATTATGTAATACTCTCTCAATTCACGAACATTTTTTAGCATCAAGTCAATTACATCATCACTTTTGAATGTATCTCCAATAATCTTCTCAGCATCTTCCTGGATTTCCTTATTTTCCTGATGGCTCTGCTTTCTGTCAAAAAACTCTTTAATAAATATAAGAGAAGTTGAACTAATAACTGTTGAAAGGATGCTGAAAATAACATCAAATATCATAACCTACCTCCCACAGCATTTCTTGTACTTTAGTCCGGACTGGCATGGGCAAGGATCATTCCTGCCGACTTTCTGGTTCAGCATCTCAAGGATTGCCTCCCTCCGCTCTTTTAGAGGTAGCAGTTGGCGCCGTAACTCTGAAAGCGGAATTTCCATTCCTGGCTTATAACTGCACATGACCGCATCTATCCTATCTCCGAGATCAACTAATTCAGCAGCCAGTAATGATCCGGTGAGGGCTAGCCTTACGTTCCCTATCCTCTGCTCGGGATACACCATACTGGTATCATGCAGGAATAGGATTTCCCCTTCCCCATTGTCATGGGGTGTAATATCCATCAGCTGCCCTTTCGGACTTCGCCAGACAGAATGAGCCTCGGCTTCTACAAGGATATTCGCCCATTGCCAGATCGCCCAACCATTCACCTGCTGTCCGCCCTGCTCTTGGATCATACGCTCCACATTGGGAAAACATTCCATGGGCTGGCTCCATTCCTGCACTGCGACAGGAACATATTTCAGATGCACATCAGGCGTTATCCCGCCGCACAATTCCATAATCTTATCCGTCACCCTGACTGGAATTGTTTCTCTCTTCATAACACGTTCCCCCTTTGCTCTCTGTTTCTCAATTATACAACCTGAGCCAATGCCAAACAATACCTTTTCCCGACAGTAGCTTTTTCCTTTCTACAATTCTCCTATTTTTCCCATACAGCCTCTTTATGGTGCTGAATGGTAAAATAACCGCCATTGTCCCCAAACCGTCAAAACGAAGCCCCTGCGTATGCCACAGACTACCTTCGGACTTTTGCAACGTTGCACTTATTTTGCTAAAAAGCGAGCGTTCGCTTTCCCGGTAAGTTCCGGAGTTCCATATTCGTTTTTTGTTTCCTTAAAAATAGGGAACCTAACCCGGCATAAATGCAAAACCCATCCATACTCAAAAGTCTCTTATCTGACGATGTAACCACAATCTCTTCCCGTTCTTTTGCTCTCATTTCTTCCTCTCCTTTACTGTGCAATCTTTTCATCTTATATTTTCTTATCCTTATCCCACATTCTCATGACATCTGACGCAAACATATATCAACATGATAGCAAATTGGCGTTTCCATCTTTTGACACCATTTACACCAAAATTGACACCACTTTTCCTGTTTGACAACAAAAACTGATACGACCAAACAGAGACGAAACGTCATTTTATGCGGCTTTGCAGAACCAGATAAACCATAGAATCCCATATGATACTGTCAATCGGGGACCGACCTGCGTGATCGCCTGTTGAAATACTCTGTCAACTACTGTTGGCACTCCCAGTTTCCGAAATTCTCCTTTGGTTTCTTTGGGTATCTCTACCCTGCGGACTAAATTGGGTCTGTATTTTCCATCCTGTTTACAACCACAATGGTACTATGACCCCTGCTGACTTCTTACCGTTCGTTGTTACTATAGATTTCATACTCTGTTTTCATCTACCTGTAAGACCTCCCCAGGTAAGAACGCAATCTTTCACTCCATCCAGCTGCCACATTTACCACAATTAGTTCCGAGTAGTTATTGAACTTCGACTTGTGGTGCAACCTTGTCCTTAATTGTAGCCTGATGTGATTTCTGTTCGTCAGACCAAAGTTTTGCCTCCAGCATTTTTCAAATTCCACCTCCTGATGGAAACTCTTGCTCTTGCTATACACTTCCCACTACTAGGGCGCGTTACAGACTTTCACCGACTAGATTGCGCCCATACTGGGCGCACACGCAAAAATGGCAGATACCTTAGTATCTGCCATCTCTTATATAAAATTTCCCTTTTACATAACCGTTTTACGGGTCACACTAAGAATAACATATTTTCTCATTTTTGTAAAGGAAATTTTTTCAAATATTCTTTTTTTAAATTATTTTTCTCCGATTCTTTTCTATCGCCGGATCAGATGCCCGTATTCCTTTTCCGCCGGGCCTATTTCACCCACTGCGCCCACTTCATCCTGTACTCTTCTGCCGTCATTCCTTCCCCGTCCTGGAAGAGTCTGCGGAATAGGTCGTCATTCCCGATTCCCGATTCGTCTATGATCTCTTTCACCGGCTTGATCGTAAACCGCAGTAATTCCTTGGCCGCGGTAAATCTCCTGTTCAGAATATAATCCCTTAATGTAATTCCATATGTCGCTTGGAAGCATGCATCCAGTTCATCCTCTTCCATCTCATATTTTTCCGCCAACGACGCAACCAGGTTGGTCTGCCTGTATCTTTCGTTTACGCTTTCCCTTATTTCCCTGCATATCTCCTTATACCGGTCCTGGCGGCTGCCCTTCTGCCGCATTACTGACAGAATACAGCTATTCAGCAAACGAAGCAATGTTTCCCCGCTTTGCAGCTCCGACTCCAGATCTTTTTCTTTCTGGCATTCCATCAGTTCCTTGATATATGTCTTCATATCTTTGATGCTTCCCGGGCGGAACACGCTTTTCTGTTCGTTCTGCTCCATAAATAAGCGAAAATATTCCTCCGCCCCGTTCCCGTTAAAATGAACCCATATCAACTCCCACGGTTTTTCCTCGCTGCTTTCATGGGCATAATAATTGGAACAGTTGAGCAGGGCGCAGTCCCCTTCCCCCACTTTATAGCTGCTGCCGCCCGTAAACACGGTTCCTTCACCGCTCGTTACGCCAACAAACAAAAAGGAATTCAAGTTTTCCCTCTGTGATTTATGCGGCTGCAGACTCTTCAATCGTCCGACCTCCTGCACATACAACAGGTTTTTCCTGGCAAATTCACCCGGCGTATGCAATATCCTTACCGAATCCGTAATGCCCTTTGTCGAAAACAATGAATGAATATCTCCCATAACTTCTCTCCTTATATCGTCCGGCGCCAATAATTTAAGGTTTCCTCAATCGTTTGCCTCAGCGGAATCTTCGGTTTCCATCCCGTCAAGCTGCTGATTTTTGAAATATCCGCTTCGATGATCGGCACGTCCACCGGGCGGAGCTTATTCTTATCTATCTCGATCTTTATATCATGACCGGACAAAGCGATAACCATATCCAATATCTCCCTGATACTTACGGCTTTCCCTCTTCCTACATTATAAGTTTCTCCCGGCCTCCCGTGTTCAGCCAGAAGCCCGTATGCCTCCACCACATCTCGGACGTCGGTGAAGTCCCTTCTGGCATCCAGATTGCCCACATACATAACAGGCTCCCGAATTCCCTTTTCGATCTCGGCAACCTGCCGGCAGAAATCGGAAACTACAAAAATAGATGCCTGGGAAGGGCCAATATGGTTGAACGCCCTTACCATCATCACTTCCATATCATACGCCTGTGCATAAATGTTCCCAATCATATTTTGACACGCTTTCGTGGCGGCATAAATATTCCCCGGGCGTATTCTGTTCTCCTCCCGTATGGGTATCTCGCCCTCCTCGATATGTCCGTACTCTTCCCCGGAACCGATCAGAAGTATCCTTGGCTTATAGTACAGCTCCCGAATCGCATCCATCACATTCACGCTGCCTTTGATATTAATATCAATCGTCAGCGAAGGGTTCTTCCACGCCACTCCCACCGAGCTTTGAGCCGCTAAATGAAAAATATAGTCCGGCCGCGCTTCGAACAGCAGCGATACGATTTCTTCCTTATTTAGAATATTCAAATTATATACCCGGTCGCTGTCCCCCCGGAATTCCTCCCGCGGCAGCTTGGTAACAGATACTTCCATTCCCCGTCTTTCACGGAGATGCCCGGCCAGATAACCGCCTACAAATCCCGCCGCCCCGATAATCAATGCCTTTTTCATAGTCGCATACCTTATAAGGCAAACAGAGGGAATTCCGTTGGAAATTCCCTGTCTGCGCCTTTTCTATAATTGATTATAAATTGCTGGTTTCGATCTCTCTTTTTACAAGCTCCATATCATGATTCACCATACGTTCCACCAGCTCATTGAAGCAGATCTCTCTCTTCCATCCCAGTTCCTTTTCCGCCTTTGCCGGATCTCCCAGAAGGATCTCCACCTCTGCGGGACGGAAGAATTCTTTATTGACCTTTACCAGTATCTTGCCGTCCGCCTTATTTTTCCCTACCTCATCGACGCCCTTGCCGCTCCATTCGAGTTCAATGCCAACTTTCGAAAAAGCAATTTCCACAAATTCTCTGACCGTCCTCGTTTCATTGGTTGCGATCACATAATCATCCGCATGATCCTGCTGGAGCATCAGCCACATAGCATATACATAATCTTTGGAATGCCCCCAGTCCCGTTTGGAATCCATATTGCCCAGCTCTATATGATCCTGGATCCCCAGCTTTATCCTTGCCACCGAATCCGTTATCTTACGGGTAACAAATTCTTTGCCCCTGCGTTCGCTCTCGTGATTGAATAAAATGCCGCTGCATGCATACAGTCCGTAACTTTCTCTGTAATTCTTCGTAATCCAGTGCCCGTATACTTTCGCCACGCCATAAGGGCTGCGCGGATAAAACGGAGTCGTTTCGCGCTGCGGGGTTTCCTGTACCAAACCGAACATTTCTGACGTAGATGCCTGGTAAAAACGGCAGGAAGGCTTCACCATACGAATCGCCTCCAGCATATTCGTAACACCCAGCGCATCGATCTGCGCTGTCGCCAGCGGCTGCTCCCAGGAAGTAGCTACAAAAGACTGGGCCGCCAGATTATATACTTCATCGGCCTCTGATATCCTCATGGCATTCACCAGGGACACCAAATCCGTCATATCCGCATAGATAAAATGTATCCTATCTTTCATATGCTCCACATTGCCATAATCCACAACGGATTTGCGGCGCATAATTCCATATACTTCATACCCCTTGTCCAATAATAATTCCGCCAAATAGGAGCCATCCTGGCCAGTTACGCCGGTAATCAATGCTTTTTTCATTTTTTAGTTCCTTTCTTATCTCCGATCGATAAACAATCTGTTTCCTTTTATATATTGATACTTTATCACAAATATATTCATTAATCAATGTCGGCAGGTTTCCTTTCGTTCTCTTTTTCCCCAAAATCATGCTATTTTTCCGTACTTTTTCCCCCTTCAAAAATTTTTTACATATTTTTGCTGTATTATAGTGCATATTTGTTGTTTTTGTGTTATGATTTTGTCATCCGGCAAACAACATTTGAAAGTGAGGAGTGATAAAATTGACAAGCATTCATGTTAAGATCAAGAATCTACGGGACGAAAACAACTACAAACAGAGACAAGTAGCCGATTATCTCGGCATATCCCAGCAAGCATATTCTTATTATGAGCTGGACAGACGGGAACTCCCTTCCAGGCATGCAGTAGGACTGGCCCAACTATACCATGTAAGCACCGACTACCTTTTTGGTATAGAGCCGGAGCGCGCGGGCGCCTACGATTTAAACGCATCCTTTATTCAGGATACTACGTTAAAGGATGTCATTATCAGCCTGAAAAAATTAAATAACGATAATAAAGCGGAAATGATGCGCTTTTTATCTTATTTGATTCATTCTCAGTCCAATGAGAAAAAGAAGAAGTAAGCTTTATTTTCAAAATGGCAGATGCTTTGGTCCGGCCCGACTTCGGCACCTGCCACTTCTTTATGTTTACCCTTTTACATCTTCTACATCATACCATATATTTCTATTTGAGTAAATATTATTTGATAAAATATTTATGTGTTTATACTATTCTTTAAATTATGTAAGCAATCGTTTTTTTTACCGCCATAACTTCATCTTATTGAAATGCATAAAAATACTGGTCTTTTTCCTTCTTTCGACTCTATTATTATTTCTCTCCAACCTTATTATGTCATAATATAATACCCTATGCTAAAAGCATATACAAAAAAGCGGAATTTCTTTCCCATAACAATATGGTACTAAAAATTCCGTTAATGTTTTCTTTTATTCAAAATTATTTTTTCGTTCAGATAATCAATTCTTGGCGTCTTTCTGTCCTGATCACAAACTGATGCCAGATATGAGTCGTTCCTTCTCTTATTGTTGGCAAAGAAATATCATCATTCTTTAGTTTTTCCAAGTATTTTGTACACAGCTTCCGTTTGTCCTCTTCCAGTTCGGCCATATGCGAAAGCCGTACCCACAGCAAACCCGCCTGAAGATCATCCAGCCTGGAATTAGTTCCCACTACCCTGTTATAATAACGTTTTTCGCTTGCGTAATTCCTGAACACCCTGACATCATCCGCAATTTTGGCATCATTTGTCACAATAGCTCCGCCATCGCCAAAAATCCCAAGATTTTTAGAATGATAAAAAGAAATGCAGCAAATATCTCCAAAGGTTCTCGTCATCTGCCCTTCGAAATGGACACCATGAGATTGCGTACAATTCTCTACCACTCGTAAATTATATTTTCCCGCAATCTCCATGATCGGTTTCATATTGGATGCCTATCCATATAAATGCACAACACCTTTGTATTCATGGACTGTATCCATTACAAAGTCAGAGAAGACAGACGAATACTGAGTCGTGCCACCTACATTGTACTCGGGATCACCGCAGACGGCTATAAAGATATGCCCAGATCCAGAGGTATGTCATCCATGTGTTGCGCAATTCCTTCAAATATGTTAATTACAGCGACCCGGAAAATTTTTCTTCTGGCTTTAAACCGGTCTATCATGCCCCAAACGAAACCTCCGCACTAGCAGAACTAGAAAAGGTCAAAAAGAAATGGAGAAAGAAATATCCCTATGCAGTCAGCAACTGGGAAGATGTCAGTTCCTTCCCTCAATTCTCCGATGACATCCGGCGCATCATGTATACCACAAACATCACAGAAGGACTTAGCCGCCAGTACCAGAAGGCAACCAAGACAAAAAGCATGTTCCCAAGCGACAGTTCCTTAGAAAAAATGCTCTATCATTTCCTGAAAGTTCTTTTTTTCCATCTTTTCCAAATCATTTAATGCAATAGCTAGATTTTCATTTCCATAAGCCAGAATACCTGTCGTAAGTCCGGTTATCTCGTTGATAAACGGTGTATCGATATTGCAAAAAAACATCGAAGATCCTATAAATATTACATCCATTTCTTCTGTCGCTTCGCTATATACCAAATTCCATGTATGGATTTGAGACTGTTTAAAGAAGAAACTTTCTGTGATGAAAAATACTGCTAAAAAACACACTGCAAATATAATATTTTTTAACATCTCTCTTCCAATCTTTTCCCTTATTCATATAATCTGGGCATTTTATGAATTCTTTTCAGCATTTCTACCATATCCAAATTCAGAATATCAAAATACCATTTTAGCGAATCAAATCTAGGCTCATTATCTTGATATACCAAGCGCAGGGCTTCTTCTCTCGTCAGCATTCCCTCTCGAATCTGATTGCTGCGCAGTGTATCATTTTCCGTGAAACCCGCAATCAAGCAATATATATAATTATAGAATGGAGCCGTTCCATCTCCTATGCGCCATGTACTTTTAGTATCCGTTGCCATTTCCCAGTCATATTCATCCAGAAGTACTTTATTTACCTCTCTCTCATTCCATTCAATATAATCAAATAATCTGAAATAATTATGCGGTATGATATAATAGCTGATTGCCGCAGTAAATGTATCGATCAGCGAACTGTTAATATAAGCTTTATTTCCTCCATATTGTTTTAAATAGTACGTTACCATTTGGCCGACATCTTTGAGCGGAAGCTTTTCCAAATCCACCTTGGCTTGTTTCTCCCTCAAAATATCCGGTTTAATATCGCAGAATCCAGATTTAAAAAGTGTTTTTTCAAAAGGATTCGATGCAAGCAAAATATGATCCAGACCATATTCTTTGCATACCTTGTTTGCATAATAAAAATAATGCTTATCACCAGCCATAAAAATAGGAATCATTCCTAAATCCGGATTCTTCATCCACGCCAAAATATTTTTTCTAATATTTTCCCTCTTCTTCCTGATATCCGCAGATACTAAAATAAACTCTACTCCCAACTTACTGCACATCCTGGACTGGTTTCTTCTGGCCAGATCCGTCACCATTCCCCAATCATAACAATAAGTTACTGGTCTTAATCCCAATTCTTTCACGAAATAATGAAGACCATAACTGCTGTCACGCCCCCCGCTAAACGAAACCATACAGTTATTTTCATTTTTTTGCCTTTTTACTTTTTCAGCCCAATTTACAAGCGCTTTTTCACCTTTATATTCCTGCTTTTTATACGTACGGCAATAATTGCAGACTCCTTCACTGTCAAATTGAATAAACGGCATTGTCTCAGGCAGAACGCAGCGCGTACATCTCCGAATTTTTCTAATCTTATCAAAATCGATTTCATATTGGGCAGTCTGTCTCTCCCCATATCGATTATTTCCCACCTTCATTTTCGGATTTATTTTATCTGTATCCAGCTCTACCTCTTCTATTTCTTTTTTTGTCGGTTGCAAACTCCACGATACGCACTCCAAATGGTTCAACTGCCTGATAACATTTTTTTCTCCGAGCCAGTGCTTATATTTATGAAGCACTTTTTCCACCGTTGTTTTTTCCGAGGCTAAAATAACCATACCGCCTCTTTCACAGGTACAGTAATACAAAGAGCCATTATTGGATGCCGCTACTAATGCCCTTTTCTCAGGAAAAATAGTGATGGTAGACGCCATGCCCTGAATTTGTTCATATACTTCCCGCATTGCCTTTTTCGGACTTTTTTCCTGCGAATATTTATGGAACAACTCTACCATAATCTCCGTATCTACTTCATATTCTCTCTTCAAATCCTGATTACGATCCCACAATTCCTTATCATTCACAATAATGCCGTTATGAACCATAGCCATCTTATGTTTTACCACTGGTTGATTGTTTTCCGGCTGTATGCCATTAGTGATCAAACGAGAATGTCCTAAAATTAAAAGTTCTTCGCCTTTATTAATATTCCAATGAATAAAATCTTCATATTCCTTTGTCTTCAATAGTTTATTTGCTGCCATGGAACGCTTCATAACTGCCAAGCGGCTTTTATTCAGAACGGCAATCCCTGCTGCTTCCTTTCCCCTTGACTCAGACAGAAACATCAAGTCTTTAATCACCGAATGAATGACCTCTGTCGGCATTGATTTCTTCCTATTCACAATCCCCCATATTCCGCACATATGTTTTCCTCCTATATCCGTCAATGTAAATCCAATTTTCTGTCAACTATCAGTCGTTGATTAATAGAAAACACAAAATAGGATATTCCCGTTGCGATCGCCGCCCCTATCATGCCAAACTGAAATATAAATAATATATTTAATGCAAAATTAGATGCGACCGTCAAAATATTATTTATAGATTCCGCTGTTGGATTTCCTGTCTGAGATAAAATATTTCCAAATATAATACTTTTCATATTAAAAACAATCGCTGATGCTATGATCAGCAATGAAAACGTGCCTGCATAATAACTGGCATCCCCTATAAAAAAGCACAATATTCTATATCCTGTCATAAGAAGCACCAGACATACGATCCCTGATAAATATCCTACCCTCCTGATTCTTTCCGTAATTTTTTTATAATAACTAGGCAGACTTCCTTTTATATAATTTTGCGTTATCAACGGATTAATGCTTCTCCGTATCACTACAAATAATTGATAAAATCCCTCTGCAAACAAAGCAGCAAATGAATAGATTCCTATAATTTCTTCCTTTCGTAAAACCCAGGATAAACATAGAATATCTACTTTCGTACTCAACTCCAGCACGATATTTGCCGGCATGATACGTGTTCCAAAAGCTAAAATTTTCTTCATCCACTCTGTCGAAAAACATATGGAAAACTTTTCTTTTATCATAATCAGCGGAATTTCCAATAAAAAAATTATTATTTCCGCATATGCAAAACAGAATGATATTTTATATCCTGGCACCTTAAAAATTGCGAAAATAATAATCCAAAATGCAATGAGAATATTCCGCATTGATTGGAAAATAGCATACTCCTTCATTCTGGACAAGCCATTCAAATATCCGAGTACTACTTTATTCATTGAGAAAAACAATACTGCCAGAATTACTGCATTCATAGAAGCCTGCAAACTCTCCGCTATTAATTCCCTGATTCCAAAATTACAGATTCCCCAAGCCAAACTGCCTAATCCGATGGAAATAAGCCCAACCACTAATAACGCTGATGATAAAATCATATTCACTTTTTTCTTGTCTCCGGCATATTCCGATACATACTTCGTTACCGCCATATGGCTTCCCCATACTCCTACCTGCGAAAAAACAATGTAATATGCATAGGTAAGATTAAAACTCCCTAACGTTTCCGCATCATAATAAAATCCAATCAGGAAACTAAATACAATTCCTCCTGCCGCAAGAAAAATAATGCTTATATAATTCCACATCAGCCCCTTGGTAAAATCCGTTTGAGATATTTTCATAATTGTTTCCTATATGCGCCCTATTACTTTTGCCGGACATCCCGCGACAATCGTATTTGGCGGAACATCTTTAGTAACAACCGAACCGGCTCCTATTACGCTATGCCTTCCAACATGTATTCCCCCCATAATCACCGCGGAACATCCTATAAAAACATCGTCCTCAATGACTGTCGCTAAGGCTTTTATCGGCTGTTTATATATTTCTTTATTCTTTTCCTGCCATGAATGGTCGGAAGACAATATCGATGTTCTGTGTCCAACTCTTACGTTATTGCCTATTTTTACAGTTCCATATCCATTAATATAGCACCATTCATTGAGAGTTACATGATCCCCTATTTCAATCCTGTACGGATACCATATGCATACTCCTTCATATACTCTGACCTTTTTCATACTTTTCAAAAAAGGTTTACTGATCCATGCTCTGAAAAAATCTCCCATAGGAGATGGAAAATATTTAAAAAGTCCATATATGGAAAAATATATTCCGTGAATTACATAGTCTTTTATATGATATGATTTATTCATGCATATAGCCTCTATTCTTCCTTGCTGAACAAGCCCCTATTCATTTTTTTTCAAAACACTGAATGTAGCGACCGACAGCCATTTTCCGATTCGATTATGCATAAACAGCCTATCAAAATGAAATACTATTTTAACCAATCTGGTACTGCCTTTATTTAAAAGCGGAAATGCATTAGGGTTATTCCACAGCAAATAAGCCAGCAATCCCGGATACATTTGTCTTTTAATCTTCAAGCCATTGGATAAATAAATATCATTTAATTCATTTAAGCTGAAACGCCGTTCCGTTTTTTCATCAAAATTTTTATTCTTCTTATATATATAAGCCAATAAATGCCTAAATATTTTATTATTATAGGTAGGCTCCACATTAATAAAAATTCCATCTTTATTTAATAACCCAGACATATTTCGTACAACTTCAGCACTATAAGCCGGTACATGGTGAAGCCCTCCCAGGATAATAATGATATCGTATTTCTTATCCGTCGAGAAAGTAGTGACATCCTGCACATATATATTTACCCCCCCCCCCTGGTGATATTTTACTGCATACTTTACGATTTCATCACTATAATCAAAACCTTCATAGGAAACAGCACTGCCAAAAATATTTTCCAAAATTCTTTTTCCTTCTCCATACCCACACATAGGTTCCAATACCATGATTTCCTTTTTGTCGATATTGATATCCTTCAGAAGTTCTTTGTATAAAAGATCGCGCAATAGCAACTGTTTATCTCCATTTCGGGACATATAATAATTTTCTGCGCGATTATTAAAAGATTCTTTTTGCCGTATTAAATCATTCTTCATGCCCGTAACCTCCTGTTATCTTCCATATCCATCCACATCGCAAAGAAAAGGGACTGTACTCCCATGAGCGTAGTAAAAACAAAAAGGATTAATGTTGTATTCGGCATCAATAAAGTCGTCGTAAAAATAAATAACATTCTAATCAAAAACACGAATGCAAGAGGACAGCAAATAAACGCAAATAAATAGAACATTGCCGCCGGATTAAAATCCACCAACATATATTTTTTAAATATGCGGGAAAAAAATAGTTTGCATAATAATGCGCTTACCTTTCTGATATATTTTCCCAGCTTAATTTTACTTACTTCTTCACCATATACAGGTTTTACCTTCACGTCTTTTACTTTATAATTAGACATATTCAGCATATAAAGAATATGAGCGTTATAACCATATCCTTTAATCATCTCTTCAATCGGTATTTCACTGATCGCCTCATGAGATATCGCCGTATAGCCGCATTGTGGATCAATAACATGCCAATAGCCAGTCGCAAACTTTGTCAATAATGTCAATATATTATTGCCGACAAAACGGTACTTTGGCATTTTTTCCTTCACACCATTCACTAACAGCCGAGATCCCTTCACATAGTCGGTTTCTCCATTTACAATCGGCATTACGACATTTTCCAGATCATCAGGATCCATTTGGGCATCTCCGGCCATTACTGCAACTACATCGATTTCCATTTCCCTTGATTTTAAATACCCATCAATTAACGTCTGACCAAGCCCTTTATTTACTTCATGATCCACCATGATAATTCTTGGATCGCAAAGAGCCTGATCTTCTATACGCTTTTTCGTTTCATCTTTGCTTCCGTCATTCACAATGATCATATAATCAACGAAATCCGGCATCGTATCCATTACCTTGCTGATTAACTTGCCCTCATTATATGCCGGTATAACTACTCCTATCGTGCTATCATTTAACATTACACTCTCCCAGATATACTTTTAACCACTCTAATGTTTCTTTTAAACCTTTTTCAAACGGTGTCTTAAACTCAAAGCCAAGTTTTTTAATCTTCTCATTGGAAACTTCAAAATGTTTTATATCCCCAATCGTCCAATCCGCATATTGGGTTTCCAAATCCTCGCGTCCTAACGCTTTCTTTACCATATCAGCCAGTTCACTGATCGTAACGGTAATACCCGACGCACAATTATAAGCCTCTCCGCGTGTTCCCTCTTTTTCTGCTACAAGCATGTTAATTCCCACTACGTCTTTCACATAAGTAAATGAACGCTCTTGGGTTCCATCCCCAAAAATCACCGGGCTTTCACCATTTAATACTTTACGCCCAAAAATGGATACTACTCCTCCCACATCGCTAGATTCCTGTTTCGGTCCATATACATGAAAATATCTTAAAATGGTGCAGTCCATATCATACAAATCGCAAAATGCCCTTACATATTTTTCCCCTGCCAGCTTGCTTACGCCATAATAGGAAGCGGGGTTTACCGGATGATTTTCATCCTGAGGAAAGTATTTTGCCTCACCGTAAACAGAACCGGTAGATGCATGTACTACCTTCTTCACTTTTAAATCTCTGGCCAGTTCCAAAATATTAAAGGTTCCTCCGCCATTAATCAACAAATCTTTTCTTGGGTCTCTCAAACATATCGTTTTTTTTGATGCCGCCTCATGAAAAATCAGATCCACGCCATCCATATTCTTTTTCAATCCTTCATAATCCGTAACATCACATTTCACCTCTTTTAGTTTGTTTCCAAACTTCTCATGAAGTTCACGCAGATTATACTCCTTGCCGCCGAAATAATTATCAATACTTACTACTTCCAA
>ERZ808035.534-NODE-534-length-32182-cov-7.238654_pt1 | contig 32182 bp, 26 predicted proteins | sample MGYA00380189_ERZ808035 | MGnify/ENA primary metagenome ERZ808035 (study PRJEB31490, sample SAMN06133407) | mouse gut metagenome | isolation source: M5_1 | host: mice | place: China: Chengdu | collected 2015-05 ...
GTTGCGCTCCGAAACGCGCCTGCGGGCGCAGCCGCACACACCCCTCCTTCCCGTTGCGGAGGTCTCCCTTCTTTTTTGACAGTCTGAGCCAGCAGTTTTGAACTGCTGGCTGCCAGAGTGTCAAAAAACCGGGAGGCAGGAGGAAACAAAGCGGGAAGATGCGGGGGAGCACGAGGCGGCGTTTGCGCCGAAGGAGAAACCGGTGAAACCGGTGACAGAAATACCGGGGGGCTTTTTTGACGCCCTGTTGTCAGATTGGTTTTATATTTTCCCGTCCTCTTGGCGGGGGTCTGTTCATTTTTTTTGCCCCCGTATCGCCTCGAGAATCCGCACCATCAGCCCCACCCGCTTAAAGGGGGTCATCAAATACAGCCCGTCGGTGTAGGGTGCAATATCCCCGGCAATCCGTGCGGAGATGGCCACGGCCAGCTCTTCCGCCTCCTCCCGGCTTTTCCCCTCATACCGCGCGGCGATCTCCTCACAGATCCGCATGCCGGCGATCTCATTATTGAGAAAGCAGGCGTTTTTGTAGCTTACCACCGGGTAGATCCCCCCCAGAATATGGCCTTTCAGGGACTTTCTGGCAAGGATGAGGTTTTCCAAGGCCTCCCGGGAGAGCACCGGCTGGGTCAAAAAACCTGTGATGCCGCTCTCCTCTTTCTCCCGCGCAATTTTCAGCTGTGATTCAAAATTTCGGGCGTTCAGGTTCAGGGCGCCGAAAATGCGGAAGGGCGTCCGCAGAACCGTCTCGTTGAGGCCCGATACGTAACTTGCCAGCCTCCGGGAGTTAAAATTGAAGACGCTCTTCACTGCGTCCCGGTCCTCAGTGGGGATAGGGTCTCCGGTCACCAGCAGCACGTTATGCACCTGCTCGATGGACAGCCCCAGCAGCAGCGCTTTTGTGGCGTTGAGATTCCGATCCCGACAGGTCATATGGGGCAGGGGCTCAACGCCCAGTTCCCTTTTAATCTTACAGGCCAGCAGGCTGCTGTCCGCCCGGGGCCGACCGACAGGGCAATCGGCAATGGTAACAGCGTCCGCGCCTGCATCCCGCAGGGCCCTTACGCCGTCCAGAAAAGGGGAGATGTCGTCATCCACCGGCGGGTCCAGCTCCACCGCCACCACCTGCCGGCCGCCGTCCAGCTTCTCCGCCAGCGTATTGCTCCCGGCGCCGGAAGCCCTCTCCGGCCCTCTGCCGAAACGGGCAGGGAGTACGATGCGCCGCGGCGCCGACAATGCGGCGGCAGCTTCGGCGATATGGGCCGGCGTGGTGCCGCAGCAGCCGCCCACAATGGCGGCGCCGGCCTGGACAATCTCTGCCAGCTTTTGCCCAAAGTAGTCCGGCGTTCCCTGGAATACCGTCTGCCGGCCCGTGACCGACGGGTAGCCGGCGTTTGGCATTACAGACAGCGTTACGCCGCCGGCGTCCACCCTCCGGATATACTCCAGCAGGTGGTGGGGCCCGGAGACGCAGTTAAAACCCACCGCGTCGATTTCCTCCAGGGCGGCGGCGCGTCGGAGAAGGGTCTGCCCAAAGTCCCCCTCCCGGGTGGTCCCGTCGAAGGACACGGCAAAGGAGGTGATGAGAAACGCCTCGGGGCAGCGGCTTTTCAGATGCTGCGCCAGCTTCCGCAGCCCATGGTCGCCCGGCAGCGTCTCCAGCAAAAAATGCCGGATCCCCTGTTCCAGGAACAGGTCTGCCTGGCGGCAGTAGTTTTCCGCCCGGCTCAGCCTCCGATCCTCCGGGGCCGGGCCGATGTCCGCAAAGACATAGGCCCCATAGGGCTCTGCACACTCCAGCGCGACGCGGGAGGAGGCCTCGATAATCCGCCGGGCCGTATCTTCATTCCCCCGGGCCAGATCCGCCCCGGCGGTGAAGGAGTTGGTCTTTACCGCGCGGCACCCGGCCTCCAGATACGCCCGGTGAATGGCAGCCACCTCCTCCGGCCTCTCAATGCCGGCCAGTTCACAGCGTTCCCCCGTCCGTCCGTACCGGGCGGCGAAATAGGTTCCCATGGCACCGTCAAAGAGCAAAGGGCCGCTCTCTTTTAAAAAGGTACGGATATCCGTCATCCCAAGACCCTCCTGGCAATCTCCACGGACTGGCGGGCATCTCTTGCGTAGCCGTCCGCGCCGATTTTCCTGGCGTACTCCGGCGTCACCACTGCGCCGCCCACGAAAACCACCGGCGGGCGGTCCAGGGCCCGGAGCTGCCGGACGGTCTCCTCCATGGCGGGCAGTGTGGTGGTCATCAGGGCAGACAGGCCCACCAGCCTCACGTCCTGCTCTGCCGCCGCCCGTGCCACCGTCTCCGGCGGTACGTCCCGCCCCAGATCCAGCACGTCATAGCCGTAATTCTCCAGCACGGTTTTGACGATGTTCTTGCCGATGTCGTGGATGTCCCCCTGTACGGTGGCTACGATCAGCCGCCCCTTTTTTACCGGTGCGCCGCCCCTTTTTGCCACAGACGCCCGTACCGACTCAAAGACCGCCTGGGCTGCCTGGGCCGCGCTGAGGAGCTGGGGGAGGAACACTGTTCCCCGCTCATACCCCTCTCCCACGGCGTCCAGGGCGGGGATCAGCCGGCGTTCCACCAGGCACAGGCCGTCCTCCTCCCGCAGTGCCTCCTCCGCCAGGCGTGCGGCGTCGGCCCGCAGGCCCCGGGCAATGGCCTCCTCCAGCGTGGATGCCCCGCCCTCTGGGGCAGGCCGGGCCGAGGAATCGGCAAACCGGGCGATGTAGTCCCGGCACTGACTGTCCTCCCCGGAGAGGACCCGGAAGGCGGCCACCGCGTCCATCATCTCCCGCCGGTTGGGATTGAGGATGGGCAGCGTCAATCCGGCGGCCAGGGCCTGGATAAGAAAATTCTGTGTCACCAGCGGCCGGTTGGGAAGGCCGAAGGAGATGTTGGACACCCCCAGTACGGTCTGGAGCCCCAGCTCCCGGCGAACGGCCCCCACCGCTTTCAGCGTCTCCGCCGCCTGCTCCTGCTGGGCGGAGACGGTGAGGGCCAGGCAGTCGATCCAGAGATCCTCCTTTGAAAGCCCGCAAGCCAGGGCCGCATCCAGGATCCGGCCTGCAATCTCCACCCGCTTCTCCGCCGTCCGGGGAATGCCGTCTTTGTCCATGGTCAGCCCCACTACGCTGGCCCCGTATTTTTTTGCGATGGGCAGCACCTTCTCCAGCACCGCCGGCTCGCCATTCACGGAATTGACCGCCGCCTTCCCGTTGCAGACCCGCAGCCCTGCCTCCAGAGCCTCCGGGTTGGAGGAGTCCAGCTGCAGCGGCAGGGAGACGGCGCTCTGGAGCTTTTTGACCACCCGGGGCAGCATCACCGTCTCATCTACCCCCGGGCAGCCCACATTTACATCCAGGATATCCGCCCCGGCCTCCTCCTCCTGGACGGCCACATCCAGGATATAATCCAGATCGTTTTCCAGCAGCGCCTGCTGGAACCGCTTTTTTCCGGTGGGGTTTACCCGCTCACCGATTACCCGTATGCCGTCCAGTTTCAGGGGGGTTGTGGGCGTGCAGACAAACCCGCCGCCCAGATACCGGCGGGGGGCCGGCCGTTTTCCCTCCAGCGCGGCTTTCACCCGGCGGATGTACTCCGGCGTGGTGCCGCAGCAGCCGCCAAAAATGCTGGCGCCCGCCTCCAGGCAGGGCAGGAGGGCGGCGGCAAATTCCTCCGGCCCCATATCGTAGTGCCCGTCCACCGGGTCGGGCAGGCCCGCGTTGGGCTTGGCCGCCACCGGCAGGCGGGTGTTTTGGCACAGCTCCCGCAGCAGCGGGGCCAGCAGATCCGGCCCCAGGGAGCAGTTCAGGCCGATGGCGTCGGCCCCCAGTCCCTCCAGCGTACGGGCCATGGAGGACACGGTGCAGCCGGTAAACGTCCGGCCGCTCTCCTCGAAGGACATCGTGACCAGCACCGGCAGGCCGGTGTTCTCCTTCGCCGCCAGCAGTGCCGCCTTTGCCTCATAGAGATCCGTCATCGTCTCAACGGCGATGAGGTCCGCCCCCGCCGCAGCTCCGGCAGTCATCATCTCCCGGAACAGCTCATAGGCCCGTTCAAAGGTGAGGCTTCCCATGGGCTCCAGCAGCTCCCCCAGCGGCCCCACGTCCAGTGCCGTCAGCGCCCTTCCCCCGGCGGCCCGCTTTGCCCCGGAGACGGCGGCCGTCACAACCTCCGCCACGGTACGGCCGCAGCGGGAAAGCTTCAGCCCGTTGGCTCCAAAGGTGTTGGCGTAGATAACCTGGCTCCCGGCCTCCACATACTCCCGGTACACGGAGTCCAGCAGCTCCGGGTTTGTGAGGTTCAGCAGCTCCGGCTGTCCTCCCGGGGGCAGCCCCCGCTGCTGGAGAACGGTGCCCATGGCTCCATCCAGCAGCAAAATCCCATTTTGAAAAAGATCAGTCCCCACAGCGTCTCCCCCCTTTGCGCAGTGTACAGCTCTCCCGCATCTGACAGTACCCGCAGCCCCGGATCCGGGCCATCTGGGGCCGGTCCGACAGCCCAATTACCGCGGTGACGGATTTCACCGGGTTTAAGAGAAAATGATCCGTCGCATGGAGCCCCAGCCGTTTTGCCGTGTCCAGGGCGGCGCACACCTCCCCCTGGACGGACAGCGGCAGATCTCCGTAGCCGGGGCTGAACCGGTCGGTGAGATAGCGGCCCGGAAACCGGGCGGAGAGCTCCCTCTCCGCCTCGTCACAGCCCTGTTCCACCAGGGCGCTGCCGCAGGCATCCAGGATTACGGCCCGGGCCATGTCCCTGGCCTGCACAGCCGTGAGGGACAGGTCAAACCGCGCCCCCAGGGTACAGGCCAGCAGCGCCGCCTGGCTGCACTGGCTCAGCATCCGCAGGGCGGTGGAACCGGATAGAATAACCGCGGTACCGCTGAGGGACACGCCGTCCTCCCGGAAGTCCAGCCCGCAGACCCTGTAGACGTATCTGGCCTGCACCGATGCAGACAGCCGCTCCGCCTCCTCCGCCACCTGCTGCCGGAGGGCCTCCGGCGCGTCCTCCGCGCCCAGGTACCGCAGGGCTTCCCCCGCCAGATTGGACTTCAAATTACATCCCGCCCCTCCGCTGAAAATACAGGCCCAGAGCGCCGCGGCTCTGTGCGTTTTGCTGAAAATTTTACACCCTTTCCGCCCCTCCGTCAATATCCCCCGGCCATTCCGCCCGATTCCGGTCCCGGCGCCCTCCAGGGCCCCCCTTTTTGAGGCTTGACGGAAGTTGTCGGGCGTTGTAAAATGTGCGGGTCAAAAGATTCACAATCCAAGGAGGCAGCGCGATGCAGCAGTTATCCAACCGCACGGCGAATTTCACCGACTCCGTGATCCGGCGCATGACCCGCATCTCCAACCAATACGGCGCCGTCAACCTCTCCCAGGGCTTTCCGGACTTTGACCCTCCGAGGGCCATTCTGGACCGGCTGGCCCAGGTGTCCGGGGAGGATGTACATCAGTACTCCATCACCTGGGGCGCCCAGAATTTCCGGGAGGCCCTGGCGGAAAAGCAGTCCCACTGCATGGGGCGGCCCGTGGATCCCAACCGGGAGATCGTTGTCACCTGCGGCAGCACCGAGGCGATGATGGCGGCCATGATGTCCGTAACCAACCCCGGGGATAAAGTGGTGATTTTCTCCCCCTTCTATGAAAACTACGGCGCGGACACCATCCTCTCCGGGGCGGAGCCCATCTACGTGCCCTTGTCGCCGCCGGAGTTCCGCTTTGACCCCGAGGTGCTGGAGGACGCCTTCCGCCGGCGCCCCAAGGCCCTGGTCCTGTGCAATCCCTCCAACCCCTGCGGCAGGGTGTTCCGCCGGGAGGAGCTGGAGGTGATTGCCGGCCTCGCCGCGAAGTACGACGCCTATGTCATCACCGACGAGGTGTACGAGCACATTGTCTACGCGCCCCATCAGCACACCTATTTCGCAGCACTCCCGGGCATGTGGGAGCGGACCATCTCCTGTTCCTCCCTCTCCAAGACCTACTCCATCACCGGCTGGCGGCTGGGCTATACCATTGCGCCGGAGGAGATCTCGGAGCGCATTAAAAAGGTTCACGACTTTTTAACCGTGGGTGCGGCGGCCCCTCTCCAGGAGGCGGTGATCCCCGGCCTCCGGTTTGGCCGGGACTACTATGACGAACTGCTGGCGAAGTACACCCGCAAGCGGGAGCTGTTCCTGTCCGGCCTGGACGCCCTGGGCCTTGCCCACAACACACCGGAAGGGGCCTATTATGTCCTCCTGGATATCTCCCGGTACGGCTATGACAGCGACCTGGCCTTCTGCGAGATGCTGGCCCGGGACATCGGCGTAGGCGCCGTGCCCGGCTCCAGCTTCTTCCGGGAGCCGGTAAACCACCTGATCCGCCTCCACTTTGCCAAGCGGGACGAGACGCTGCTGGACGCCCTGAACCGCCTGGAAGGGCTGAAAAAACTGTGAAAGGGAAAAGGGAGGAACTCATGGACAACACCAAAGAACTAACCGGCTTCCGGAAATACTGCGCGGAGCAGAACATCTCCTTCACCGCCCAGCGCATTTTTATCGACGGCTTGGGCGGTATGGCCCACGGCCTCTTTGCATCGCTGCTGATCGGCACCATCTTCAACACCGTCGGCGTATATCTCTTCGATCTGAATTACACCCTCTGGGGCCAGGAGTTCGCCCTGCTGGTGGACGCCAAGACCTTCGCCTACGCCGTACAGGGCGCAGCCATGGGCGGGGCCATCGCCTACTCCATGAAAGCGCCCCCCTACGTCCTCTACTCCTGCCTGGCGGTGGGATACGCCGCCAACTCTCTGGGCGGCACCGGCGGCCCCCTGGCGGTGTTTGCGGTAACGCTGGTCGCCATCTTTCTGGGCAAGCTGGTGTCCAGGCGTACCCCGGTGGATTTGATCGTCACCCCCACCGTCACCATCCTCTCCGGCGTGCTGGCGGCCTCACTGATCGCGCCGCCCATCGGCGCCGCCGCCAGCTGGCTGGGCGACCTCATTATGTGGGCTACCAATCAGCAGCCCTTCCTGATGGGTATCCTGGTCTCCGCCATCATCGGTGTGATCCTGACGCTGCCCATCAGTTCCGCCGCCATCTGTGCCGCCCTCCACCTGGTGGGTCTGGCGGGAGGCGCTGCCGTAGCCGGATGCTGCGCCCATATGGTGGGCTTTGCCGTGGCATCCTACCGGGAGAACGGCGTGGCCGGCCTCACCTCCCAGGGCCTGGGCACCTCCATGCTCCAGGTGCCCAACCTCCTGCGCAAGCCCGTCCTCTGGGTGCCGCCGGTGATTGCCTCCATTGTGGGCGGCCCCGTGGCCACCTGCATCTTCCGTCTGAAGATGAACGGCGCGGCCATCTCCTCCGGCATGGGCACCTGCGGCCTGGTGGGGCCCATCGGCGTGATCACCGGCTGGCTGAACCCCTCGGAGGACGCCCTGGCCCAGGGGGAATCCGCCCTCTCCGCCGGCGCCCTGGACTGGCTGGGCCTGGTGCTGGTGGCCGTGGTCATCCCCGCCGCCGTGTCCTGGCTGGTGTCTGAGATCATGCGGAAAAAGGGCCTCATCAAAGAAGGGGATTATAAATTGAACCTGTGAGCCCTCTCCTTCGGAAAGACCCGCGCCTTTAAAAGGCGCGGGTCTTTCCGTCTATATCGCTGTCAGGTCAAGGGGGTTTTGCATATCCTGGGAGTGAACTTCAAAAGGGGGGCATCCATATGGCGCGAGTCACAGATTTTTTCGTGGGGGCAAACAGCGGCGAGGGATTCCGCAACCTGTTCCCGGAGATGGTGGACATTGAAAATACATATGATCTCATGGTTTTGAAAGGCGGCCCCGGCGTGGGGAAAAACACCTTTATGCGGGAGGTTGCCCGCGCCATGGAATCGGCGGGCACGGCGGTGGAGCGCCTTTGGTGCTCCGGCGACCCGGACTCGCTGGACGGCGTGGTGCTGCCGGAGCTGCGCTGCGCGGTAGTGGACGGAACAGCGCCCCATGTCATCGAGCCGAAATATCCTGCTGCCGTGGACCGCTACGTGGATTTGGGGCGGTTCTACGACCTCACCGCTGCCAAGGCCTCGGCGGAAGAGGTGAAGGCCCATACCCGGGCATACAAGGCGGCCTATGTCCGGGCGTACCGCAGCCTGAAGGCCGCCCGGCAGGTGGAGCTGGACACGGTGGCCTCTGTCCGGGCCGGGTTTGACCGGGAGCGGGCTGACCGCAGGGTCGGCGGGATCATCGCCCGGGAGCTGCGGCGCCGGGGCGGGGAGGAGGGAAAGACCACCCGCCGGTTCCTGGGCAGCATCACCCATAAGGGCTATGTCTGGCGGTTTGACAGCGTGGATGTCCTCTGCCCCAAAGTCTATGAGTTTGTGGACAGCTGGGAGCTGGCCGGGGAGGGCCTGGCCCGGATCCACAGTGCGGCGTCGGAAAACGGCTGGGACACCGTTGTCTGTCCGTCGCCGGAGGATTTGGGACGCATAGAACATCTGCTGATTCCCGGCCTGGGGTTGGCCTTTGTCACCTCCCGCCCGGGAATGGACTACGGCAAAAAGCCCTACCGCCGCATCCGGCTGGACGCCATGGCGGAGGTGGACGGCAGGGCCCGGCTGCGGTTCCAGGCCAGGATGACGGCCCTCCTGCGGGAGGAGGGTGTGGCGGCCCTGCGGGACGCCAAGGCGAACCACGACAAGCTGGAGGCGGTCTACAATCCCTATGTGGACTTTGACGGTGTGCGGGAGCTGGCGGCCATTGAGACAGGGCGGCTTTTGAGCTATCTCGGATAAGGGGCGGAGGCCCCGGCGCGGAGAGGCGCCGGGGCCTCTAAATCCCGGCGGCGCTGTGCGGCAGGAGGGGAGAGGCTGTCCGGGGCGGCGGCGTTCCGCCTGCGCAGGGCTGCTTTTACCCCGGATTATTGGCAGTTCCGGGAAAATGACTTTACTTTTCTGAAAATACGGGGTATCATAATACAGGAAAGGCACTTGAATATCCGCAGAATTGCGGATGCTCCGCCGGCGAACCGGAGGCTTACCGGGCGGTTTTTTGCACGCGTGTGCCTGCAATCAAAGACAGATTCCAAGTCAATGTTTTACTTTGGGAGGGCTGCGAGGTGCAGTTCACAACAAAAAAAGATTATGCCTACGAGCAGATTAAAAACGACATCCTCTCCGGGAAGCTCCTCCCCGGGGACAAGCTGGTTATCCGGGATTTGGCCAAGCAGTATGACATGAGCTATATCCCTATCCGGGAGGCGATCTCCCAGCTCTTTCACGAGGGGCTGGTACATAGCGTCCCGTACACCGGCACACGGGTGGCGGAGGTGGACATCGAGAAAATCTTTGAGATCACCGCCCTGCGCTACGAGGTGGAGGATCTCTGCCTGCGGACGGCAGTCCCGCACATTACCCCGGCGGATGTTGCGGCCCTTTACGAAATTTTTGAGGAGCTGCAGACCTTGTACCGTGCCGGGGATCTGAAGCGATATATGGTTGTCAACCACTCGTTCTACGCCTATTTGTATGACCGTTCGCCCTATTCCCATATCAGGGGCCAGATTGATGAGCTGTACAAGGTCAGCCGGACAAACACCTCGCTGGTCGCCCCGGGGTATATTCCCAAATCCCTGGAGCAGCACCGGGAGCTGATTCAGCTGGCGGAGCAGGGCGATGTGAACGGCGCCGTCCTCTGCCACCGCACACAAAAGAGGGAGGCGCTCCGGGCCGTATTCGGCGTGATGCGTGATGTGGTACTCCACCCCCAGCTGCTGGAGGGCAGCCCGGTCAGTGCTTTTTACCGCCGGGAATCCATCGAAAATGACCAGGCGGCGCTGCTCCGCCAGCTTGACCGGCTGGAAGAGCTCTTTTCTTTCTCCTGATATCATTACGGCAGACGGCGGGAACCCCAGGTCACAGGCCTGGGGTTCCCGCCGTTTTTCAGGGAAACAGGTTCGGCAGGGTGATCCGGTTCCAGAGGATCTGCCGGATAGTACAAAACTTCTCTAAAATTTTAGCGTATTTGTCAAAATTCCAGTGATTTTTTTACGGGGCTTGACACGGGGAGTGGAATCTGCTATGTTTTATATATGATATATCATATATCATTAGAGCGAAGGAGGAGGAAGCGGCGTTGAAAATACCAGGGCAAAAGACCATGAAGCAGCGTTTCCAGGAGGGGGAGGTTCTCTTTGGAACCTTTTACAAGTTCAACTGCGAGCCGATTGTGGAGATGTTGGGCATGGCGGGAATGGATTTTATCATTATCGATGCGGAGCATGCGGCATACAGCTACCGGGATATGGAGAACATGTGCCGTACGGCCAACGGCGTTGGGATGAACGCGGTGATCCGGGTGCCGAACTCATCTGCCGAGTACATCCTTCACGCCGGGGACATGGGGGCCCAGGGCATCCAGGTTCCCAATTCCAAGACGCTGGAGGAGGCACGGGCCGCCGCGGAGAGTATGCGGTACGCCCCCTTCGGAACCCGCGGCCTGGGACTGACGACACGGGGCTCCGGCTATTGCCTGGGCGGAAGCTATACAGACAGCGGAAGCTACGTCAGCTATGTCAATAACGATCTCCTCTCCGTCATCATGGTGGAGAATATGGCGCTGGCCGAGCAGATCGAGGCGCTGTGCGACATCCCTCAGGCAGACGTTTTCTTTATTGGAACCGGGGACCTCAGCCAGTCCTGCGGCGTCACCGGACAGACCGGCCACCCCACCGTACAGGCATTGGTCAAAAAGGTGGTGGAGACGGTGCGGGCAAAGGGGAAGATTGCCGGCATTTACGCCGGGAATTTCCGGGATGCCCGGAAGTATGTGGATATGGGCTTCCAGTACATCGGTTTCAGTTCGGATATGAATTTCATCGCAGAGAAGCTGGAATCCGTAATGACGGATATCCGGGAGATCAAGGCTGCGGGCGGATCGGGCCGGCAGACGACATAACCCTTTCAAACTGGGTATCATACTAAAAAAGGAGTGCAGAATATGAAAAAGATGTCCCATCTGGTACGGGCCCTGGCCCTTGCCGCGCTGATTGCAGCGCTTCTGGCCGCCTGCTCGGGCAGCGGCCCCAAAGCGGATACCCCGTCCCCCGACACAAATGCGCCCAATACGGCGGAGCCGCCTGCCGCGCAGGGTACCGACTGGCCCACGCAGCCCATCAATGTGATTGTCTCCTTTGGCGCCGGCGGCGACACGGACATCCTGTGCCGAAAGCTGTGCGAGGAGATCTCCAAGGATTTGGGCGTCGCCGTGGTCTGCACAAATGTCACCGGCTCCTCCGGCACCGTGGCGGCCCGCCAGGTCAAGGACTCGGCGGCCGACGGCTATACGGTCCTCTGGCACCAGAGCTCCTTCCTGGTGGCCAGCGCCACCGGCGTGGCGGACTTTGACTACAACGACATGGAGATTGCCGGCGTCGCAGTGGAGGAGGTCTCCGACTGCCTGATGGTGCGGAAGGGCGCCTACGCCGACCTGAACGACTTCATTGCCGCGGCAAAGGCCAACCCCGGCGGCCTCAATTACGGCACCTCTCTGGGCGGCTACTCCCATATGCAGGCTCTTGCCGTGGCGGACGCCTTTGGCGTGGAGTTCAACATCGCGGATATCGGCGGCGGCTCCGAGACCATTGCCGCCCTGCTGGCCGGGGATATCGATTTTGTGATTACCACCAGCAATTATGCCCGCACCTATGTGGAGTCCGGGGACTGCGACGTGCTCTGTGTTGTGGCCAACGAGCGCTGCGACGCCACACCGGACTGGCCGGCCATGAGCGAGTTCGGCCAGCCCTGCGACATCACCAAAATCTTTGGGTTCTATATGCCCAAGGGCACCGATCCCGCCATTGTGGAGAAGTGGTCCGCCGCGGTGGAGCGGGCGGTTTATTCCGAGGGATATGCCCCCACCTGCGAGCAGTATGCCGTGGAGCCCGCTTTCTGCAGCGGGGCGGACGCCGTTGCGCTTCATGACGAACAGTATGAAGTGGCGAAAAAGTATGCGGCGCTGATGATGAACTGAATGTAAACGGAGGATTCAACCGGCCCGATCCCGCGGGTATGCCTGCGGGATCGGGCGGATATAACCGCTGAAAAGGAGTGTGACCGATTTGCGCCGTCTGCTGCAACAGCTTATGCAATATTACCGGGACGCCGCTTTTGCGGCGGCGTTATTTCTGGTTTTTGCCGTGTTTTTGTGGTCCAGCCAGAGCATTCAAGTGATGATCTCCTCCGGCGTTACCGCAAAGTTTTTCCCCACGCTGGTCTGCACCGTGGGCCTGGGACTCTCTGCAATTGAGTTTGCCGCGGCACTTCTCCGCGGAAACAGGGCACGCCGGAGCGCCGGCGCCCCGGCGGACGGCGCGGATGAGGGCGGGCGGAGCGCGGCAGTCAAATCTGCCCTCTCTGTCTTTCTGATTGTAGCCTATCTGACGCTGTGTGCCCCCCTGGGATTTGTAGCGGCCTCCGCACTGTATCTCTTCTGCCAGATCGTGGTTCTGACCCCGGGGTGGAAAAAACGGTGGCCGCTCTACGCCGTGATTGCCGCGGCGGTCTCCCTGATCTGTTATGTGTTCTTCTGCAATGTGTTCCACCTCATGCTTCCAAGAGGCATCCTGCCATTTTAAGGAGGTACCGCTATGCAGCTGTTTCTATCCGGCCTGACCTCCCTGATGACGCCGACGATTTTGCTCTATATGCTGATCGGCATTGCCATGGGCCTGGTTTTCGGGGCAATTCCCGGGCTTACCGGCACGATGGCCATTGCCCTCTGCCTGCCCCTCACCTTCGGCATGGATTCCACCACTGCCTTCGCCCTGCTGATCGCCCTGTATATCGGGGGGATTTCCGGCGGGCTGGTCTCCGCCGTTCTGATCAATATCCCCGGAACCCCCTCCTCGGTGGCCACCACCTTTGACGGGGCTCCCATGGCGCGCAACGGCCAGGCGGGGAAGGCCCTGGGCGCCGGCACGTTCTACTCCCTGTTCGGCAATCTCTTCGGCATTGCGATTATGATCTTTATAGCGCCTCTCCTGGCGAAGGCGGCGCTGAAATTCGGCGTATACGAGTATACGGCGGTCTCCCTGTTTGCCCTCTCCCTGGTTTCCGGGCTGGCGGGGAAGTCCATCACAAAGGGGCTGATCAGCTGTGCGGTGGGGATGCTGCTGGGATGCGTCGGCGCCGCCCCCATTGACGGCTACGCCCGGTTTACCTTCGGCATCAGCGGCCTGGAGGCCGGCTTTGCCAGCGTGCCGGCCCTGGTGGGCCTGTACGCCCTGAAGGAGCTGCTGGCCGAGGCAAAGCCCTCCGGGAAGGTGGAGGTTATGGACGTGGACACCCATATCCATGGGCTGGGCTTCTCCATGCGGGAGTTCGTCTCCCAGATCCCCAATATGCTCCGTTCTGCCTTTATCGGTACCTGGATCGGCATCCTGCCCGGCATCGGCGGCGCTACGGCCAACCTCATGTCCTATGGCATAGCCAAAAAGCGTTCCAAATACCCGGAGAAATTCGGCACCGGCGTTTTGGACGGGGTTGTGGCCTCAGAGACCGCCAACAACGCCACCATCGGCGGCGCGATGATCCCCCTGCTCACCCTGGGGATTCCGGGCGATGCGGTGACGGCCATTCTGCTGGGGACGTTTACCGTCCACGGCCTGCAGCCGGGCCCTCTGTTTTTCAGCCAGAACTACGGGCTGATCTATACGATTTTTGCCGCCATGGTGGTGGCCAGCATCCTCACCTTCCTGGTGCAGTTTTTCGGGATGCGGGGCTTTATCAAAGTGCTGAAGCTGCCGAAGAACATCCTGCTGCCCGTTGTCATCGTTTTGTGCGTCATCGGCTCCTTCGGCGTGAACAACCGGCTCTTTGACGCATGGGTGCTGGTGATATTCGGGCTGACCGGCTTCCTGATGAGCCATTTTGACTACCCCTTGGCGCCGGTCATCCTGGGCTTTATCCTGGGGCCCATTACGGAGACCTATCTCCGCCGGGGGCTCCAGCTCAGCAAGGGGAGCTTCCTCCCGTTTTTGACCAGGCCGATCTCCGGGATATTCCTGGCGCTGACCGCCGCGTTTATCCTCTTTTCCGTGGTGAAGAGCCTGCGGACGAAGTCCGGACAGCCCGGCTGAATCAAAGGAAGCAGCAGGAGCCGCTGCGGTGCCGGGCCGTTGAAAAAGCCCTTCGGAGCTTTCCCGACAGGGTGTTAATGTCCTATACGGAGCGGGCGCTGCGTCCCCGGCCTGCGCACCGCTCTTCGGCCGCTTGGCCTCCGGGAGGCGCCTGCGGGCGCAGTTCTCGTGCTCCCCGGCACGGTCCTGACTTGTTTTGGCCTATTATTTTTGAAAAGCTGAGGCCGCAGCAGGTTATGCTGCGGCCCTTCCTGTAAGGAGTTTTAAATAAGATGAGCAGCAAAGTGATTTTGACCGCCGCCGTTACCGGCGCGGTCCATGTCTCCAGCATGAGCCCCTACCTTCCCATCACGCCGGAGGAGATTATCCGCCAGTCCGTGGAGGCGTGCCGGGCCGGGGCGGCGGCCGTGCATATCCACGCGAGGGATCCCCGGACCGGGGAGCCCTCCTCCGATCTGAATATCATGCGGCAGATTGTTGCGGGGATTAAGGAGCAGTGTGATGCAATCGTCTGCATCACCACCGGCGCAAGCCAGATGATGACGGTGGAGGAGCGGCTGTCTGTAGTGCCGGAGCTCAAGCCGGAGCTGGCCTCCTGCAATGCCGGGTCCATGAATTTCGTCCTCTCCGGGCTGGTGCCCCAGCTCTCTCCCGACGGGCCTGACTGGGAGCGCAGATACCTGGGCGGCACCTATAACAACGTTTTCTCCAACACCTATCTGGGGCTGGAGACCTACATCCGGACCATGGCGGAAAACGGCACAGTGCCGGAATTTGAGGTATACGACGCCGGCATGATCAACAATATTGCCTACTTCCGCCAAAAGGGGATACTGACCTGCCCCATTTACCTGCAGTTTGTGCTGGGAATCCAGGGCGGCCTGCCCGCCACGGTGGACAACCTGGTGTTCCTCCGCTCCGCCGCGGAGCGGCAGCTGGGGGAGTTCACCTGGTCCGTGGCCGCCGCGGGGAAGAACCAGTTCCCCATGGCCGCGGCTTCCCTGGCCATGGGCGGCAATGTGCGGGTGGGACTGGAGGACAACCTCTATATCCTGCCGCATCAGCTGGCAGAGTCCAACGCCCAGCAGGTCCTTGCCGCGGCCTCCATCGCAAAGACGCTGGGCCGCCAGATTGCCGCTCCCGACGAGGCCAGGCAGATCCTGGGCCTGAAGGGAAGGGATCGGGTAAACTATTAAAGGGGGCGCTCTGATGGATACTTATAACTGGGGCGATATCACCGCCCGTCTGACCAAAATGCTCCGCTTGCAGACGCCGCCTGTGGGGATGAAGTGGATCCGCACGGAGGAGGAGCTCCGGGCCATTCCCAAGGTGCGCGTCCACGATAAGCACCTGCCGCCCTGTACGATTGTCAGCCATGCGGCCCAGTTCAACTGGACCAGCGCCTGTAAGACGGAGAATGTCCACGCCAACTACTGCCGGGGAATCAACGGGATGTTCCGGCGGGATGAGAAGTGGTATTCCGGCGAGATGTTCAACCAGGTGTGGTACAACAACCTGGAGGCGTCCAGGGCCCACAACCGGGCGCTGGACTGTGTGCCGCCGGACTATATTGCGCTGGTGGCCTCCCCGCTGGCGGCGGGGAGGATCGATCCGGACGTCTGTGTGCTGTATACCAACTCCTCCCAGGCCTTTATCCTGTTCGCGGGGTATCAGTTTGAGGAGTATGAGAAGCTGGAGTTCACCTTTGTGGGGGAGTCCACCTGCTCGGACTCCTGGGTGCGTACCTTCCTCACGGGGAAGCCCGCCCTGGCGCTGCCCTGCTATGCGGATAAGAAGTTTGCGGGCCTGGGGGAGAACGACCTGCGCCTGACATTTACCCCCGGCGGGCTGGTTCGGGCGCTGGAGGGCGTAGAGGGCATGTTTCGCAACGGGCTGCGGTATCCCATCGCCTCGTACAGCCTGACCAGCGATATCCTGGAGGGCCTGCCCAGGCACTACATGGAGTTTTAGTCCACCGTCTGATGAATATTATGAATATGGGAATATGGGAAGAGGCCCCGGTGCGTCAGCACCGGGGCCTCTTGCATATCTGTTACTGGGGAGCCTTTGCCAGGGCGGCCTTGGCCTCTTCAATACTCATGCCCTGGAGCCCGAGCTCGTCGAGGCCGTAGCCGCCGCCGTGCATAAAGGCGCCGATGACCTTCCCCTCGGAGTCATAGAGGGGGATGGGCTGGGGGCCGGGGTTGGCCTTCTGCAGGGCCATGTAGCCCTCTATGTCGCCGGCCTTCCGAAGCGCATAGCCCAGTTGGTCCCGCTCCCGGATGTAGCCCTCCACATTGTCCTCGCCCACGGCGGCGATGAGGTCGGGCGCGTAGCCGACAAAATTGGTAAAGAGACCGGCGGCGCCGTAGGTCTCGCCCTTGCTGTTCCGGGGGTAATCCCCGTTCACCAGCTGCTGGCCCGCCAGCTTTCGGGCAAACTCGCTGAGGACTTCCACGTTACCCACATTGTATTCCACGTAACCGCAGCCGTCCTTCCCCTTAAACTGCTTGTACAGGGTATTGCCGCTCATCATATAGGAGGAGGGGGCGTCATCCGGCAGCAGGACGCCGCCCCGACTGAGGATCAGCTCCCTGTCCCCGAAGAGGACGGGGGTATCCGCCGGGACTTCCCACGCCTCCCGGATTTTGGCCAGGGTCTCCTCGCCGGGGTTGTCGTAGGTGGGCTCCGGGTAGGAAATCTCTCCCGACGCGATGGCGGCCTTGGCCTCCTCCAAGCTCAGGCCCGGAGTGATGACGTCCTCCATCATATGCCCGCCGCAGCACATCTCAAATTTGCCGATCTCGTTGTGCTCCCTGTCGTAGAGCGGAACCAGGAACTCGTGGGGGCACTCATTCTTGGGGAGGTTGTGGGGGAGCTTTCCCTCATCGGGGGCGTAGAGATAGCCGAACTCGCCCTTTGTTCCCAAAGCCGAGACCAGGTCGGGCTGATAGCCCACGTAATCGGAGTAACCAGCGTGGCCATAGCTCTCTCCCCTGCTGTTTTTGGGATATTCGCCATCGACCAGATCGTTCAAATAATCCAGATTTAAGCCGTCAAGCGCCTCCAGGTTCCCAACGAAATATTCTTCGCACCCGTAGCTCGTGGCGCCACTTTTTGCAACAAAAGTCGAGGCCGGGGAGGGCCTGGTCATGAATTGCTTGTAGATGACAGGGGCCTTATTTTCCGAACCGCCATAGGAGCACGTATAGGAGGAAAACTCCTCATCCGGCAGCAGGGTGCCGCCTCGCTTGACAATCAGATCATGGTCGCCGAAGAGCACGGGGGTGTCCTCCGTAATACCCGGAACGTGGGCGGCGTAATATGCCCTCAGCTCCTTCAAAAACGATTCGCTGGGGGTGCCGTTGGTGGTGACGGGCCTGTCCGCCTCCTTCGGTTTGTCCGTTTCGTCCTCCTTGGGAGCCGTTACAGCGGCGGGCAGGGCCCCGCCGGGTTTCGCGGCGTCTCCGTTGGGCTTTGCGGTGCTTTCTCCGGGCTTCGCGGCGCTTCCGCCGCCCTTCGGCCCGTCCTCCGCCGGGAGGGTGGGCACCGTGCGGGCCGGCCCTGCCGCCGCCCTTGCAACCGGCAGGGGCTCCCGGGCCGTCAGCGCGGCGGCGGTGCCGCAGGCCAGGATGGACACCGCCAGCGCCAGGGCCGCCAGGCGTTTGCCGCCCTTCAGTTTTTCAGTTCGCAGCACGCGGATCAATCTCCTTTCTATGGACTCTCTGGCGGACAGGGAGGCGGCCCAGTCGCCGCTTTCCGCCGCCACGTTGGATGCAAGCTTCATAATAACGCTGCCGTAGGCATACCGCTCCTTTTTTGTCAAAGGGCAGGCGATGCGCTCGTCGCAGCTCTGTTCGCTGACGGTACGGATGCTCCGGCTCAGCAGGTGGGCCAGGGGGTTGTACCAGTGGATGGCCAGGGCCGCCATGGACGCAAAGCGCACCCACAGATCCCCGCATTTGATATGGGTCAGCTCGTGGAGGAAGAGGTACCGCAGCTCCTCCGGCGCCAGGGGCACGGCGGGAATCACCACCGTGGGACGGGCCAGGCCCGCGGCGAAGGGGGAGCGGACGGAGGGGTTCTCCCGCAGGGCCACCATGCCCCGGAGGTTCAGCTCCCGCTTACAGGCCCAGAATACCACCTGGGCCTCCCCGGAGGAGACCGGCCGGTTTTTCCGGAATACATGGCGGCGGAGCCGAAAATAGGTGTGGGCCTTGTGCAGCAGCACCGCGGCGGCACCCGCGGCCCAGACCGCCGCCAGGACGCGGAGGCCCTGGTCGGACAGGGCAAAGACCTCCGCCTCCGGCAGTGCAGCCGGAGCGGGGAGCGGCATGGGTGTCTGTGCGGGCGCGGCAATGTGGGGAATTGCTGCCGCGGGAATGCCGGAAACATAAGGTGCTGCCGCCGGCGCCGCGGACAGGGCGGACAGCGCCCGCGCCGCCAGGGGGACGAGACGGCCCACGGGAACCAGGAAGAAGAACAGGCCGGTTTTTAGAATCCGGTAGTGCCACCGGGCGGGCAGGCGGTTTTTCAGGGCTTTGCTGACAGGCAGCCACAGCAGCAGCACGGCGCTGCCCGCCAGGCCCATGCCGGCGAGGATATTCATCATACGCCCGCCTCCCTGTCAAACCAGCGCCGGAGCTCGTCGGCCTCTTCCGGGCTGAGGCCCTTGCCGCCGTAAAAGGCCGCCAAAAAGTCCAGCACCGAGCCGTGGTACATGGAATCCACCAGATGGCGGGCCTCCAGCTCGTGATACTCCGCCTCCGTTACGGCGGGATAGTATACGTTGGCCTTGCCCCGCTTTTCCACCCGCAGCGCGCCCTTGTCCGCAAGGCGCGTTAAAAAGGTGGATACGGTCTGCACTTTCCAGCCCTTGTGGGCAAAGGCCTCCAGCAGGATGGATGTGGTTACGGCTCCGCCGGAGCCCCACACATACCGCATAATCTCCATCTCAGACTCGGACAGGCTTTGAAAGAGCTTCATACACATTACCTCCATGTCCGCCGAACCGGGGAAGGGGCCCCTTTCCCGGTTCGGCGTTAAACTACACCGGTGTAGTACGATGTTATATTACTACAAGATTGTAGTAATGTCAAGGGGCAATTGCAGAAATAGTTCAATGGGCTCTTTACCGTCGATTGACAGGGGGGAACACGCCTGCCGGCGGTCAAAATGGGCGCTGAACTTCGTTCTCGGAATTGGCGGGCGACAGCCCGCCCGCATCCTGCGGCCTTGCCCGCCCCTGTTTTAGCCCCGAAAAACCGTATTTCCCCCTGTCAATCGATGGTATCATCCCGGAAGGACATGTCCCAGCCGGAGAGTCCCCTCTGTGCGTCCTCTATAAAAATGCGTGGCAGGGCCCTGGAAAATCCCCGTGCAAAATCCGTCGGGGCGTGGTACAATGGCCTGGGGAAAGAGAGGACGAGCCATGACGAAAGAGGAGGCCCTGAAAACCTATTTCGGCTACAGTGTATTCCGGGGCGGGCAGGAGGCGGTCATCGACGCGCTTCTGGCCGGCCGGGACGCTATGGCCGTCATGCCCACCGGGGCGGGAAAGTCGGTGTGCTACCAGATCCCGGCCCTGCTGCTGCCGGGGATTACCCTGGTGATCTCGCCCCTGGTGTCGCTGATGCGGGATCAGGTGACGGCCCTGGTACAGATGGGTATTCCGGCGGCGTTTTTGAACAGCAGCCTCACCTTCCGCCAGTATCTGCTGGCGCTGGAACGGGCCCGGGCGGGGCGGTATAAAATCATCTACGTGGCCCCGGAGCGGCTGGAGGCCGAGGGGTTCCGCGCCTTTGCGGAGACGGCGGACATCTCCCTGGTGGCGGTGGACGAAGCCCACTGCATCTCCCAGTGGGGCCAGGACTTCCGGCCCTCCTATTTGAATATCCCGGACTTTGTGGCCTCCTTACCCCGGCGGCCTGTGCTGGGGGCCTTCACCGCTACCGCCACGCCGGACGTAAAGGAGGATATTGAGAACCTGCTGGCCCTGCGGGATCCGCTGCGAGTGGCCACGGGTTTCAACCGGGAGAACCTGTATTTTGAGGTCCGGCAGCCCGGCGATAAAAGGGCCGCCCTGCTGGAGCTGGTGCGGGGCCGCCCGGGAAAGTGCGGTATTGTATACTGTGCCACGCGAAAGACGGTGGAGGAGGTGTGCCGGTTCCTACGGGATCGGGGGGTTGCGTCTACACGCTACCACGCCGGGCTGGAGCCGGAGGAGCGCCGTCAAAATCAGGAGGACTTCCTCTATGACCGGGCGGCGGTGATGGTGGCCACCAATGCCTTCGGCATGGGCATCGATAAGTCCGACGTGCGGTACGTGGTTCACTACAATATGCCCAAGGACATGGAGAGCTACTACCAGGAGGCGGGACGGGCCGGCCGGGACGGTCTGCCCTCCACCTGCGTGCTGCTGTACAGCGGCCAGGATGTGCGGACCAACCAGTACCTCATCACCCACGGGGAGGCCCGGGAGGGATTGGACGAGGCCGCGGCGGAGCGCCTGCGGGAACGGGACTTGCAGCGCCTGCGGCAGATGGCCGGCTACTGCCGTACCCGCCGCTGCCTGCGCCGGTACATCCTGCGGTATTTCGGGGAGGAGGCCCCGGATTACTGCGGCACCTGCTATAACTGTCTCCACAACTTCAGGGAGGTGGAGGTGGGCCCGGAGGCCCGGGCCATTGTGCGCTGTGTCGCAGAGACGGGACAGCGCTTCGGCGCAGGCGTTATTGCGGAGATCCTCTGCGGCGCGGCCACCGACCGGATGCGGAAGTACCGCATGGAGCGGGAGCGGAGCTACGGGGCGCTGCGGGAGTTCACCCAGAAGGCGGTGCGGGAGCGCATCCGCTTTTTGCTGGATGAGGGGATTCTGACCCTCTCTCCGGGGCAGTACCCGGTGCTGCTGCTGGGGGAGCGGGCAGAGGATGTCGCCCGGTATGGCCCCGCGCTGACCATGCGGACCGTGGAGGAGGAGCGGGAAGTCCCGGCCGGCCGCCGACAGGGGGATGCGGAACTGGAAGGCGGCCAGGCGGAGCTCTTCGGACGGCTCCGGGCTCTGCGGGCGGAAATTGCCCGGCGGCAGAGCGTCCCGGCCTATGTGGTGTTCTCCGACAAGACACTGCGGGAGCTGGCGGCCGTGCAGCCCCGAACCATGGCGGAGCTGCGGGCGGTCAGCGGCATCGGCGATGCCAAGGCCGGCCGGTACGGGAGGGCGTTTCTGGCGGAGATTGCGGACTTTTTGAAATGATTGATGGAACCGGAGAGGGGACGGGCCAGCGGGCCCGCCCCCTCAGCTTGTCAAAGACCGGCGGACAGGCGGAAACGGATTGGGATCATATAGGGGAGCACCGGGGGGCAGCGCCCGCCCCGTGTCGGAACAAATATCTGCGGACACTTGCTGTGCAGGCGTTTGCGCCGAAGGAGGAACCGGTGACGGAAATACGGGGAGACCCGCAGGCCGAGACAGTGCGGAGCGGCAGACTTTGAACCCCCGCAGCGGTTTGAACATTGGGAAATTAGCAGCTGCAGCGATTTTTTGCGGAAGGCCGCTTGACATCTGTACGAAATCGTACTATACTGTCTGGAAGTACGATTTCGTACAAACGGTGCGGGGGGATATGACATGGGATATAGCTCTTCAAAGGTGATGCGGCGGTACAACCATCTTCTGGGGGAGATTGACGGGATGTACCATGAGATGTCTTTAAAACTGGGGCTGTCCGACAGTGCCATGGTCATTCTCTACACCGTCTGCGACAGCGGCGGGAGCTGTTCCCTGCGGGAGATCTGCCGCAGCTCGGGCCTCAGCAAGCAGACGGTAAACTCCGCCCTGCGCAAGCTGGAGGCGGAGGGAACGCTCTATCTGGAGGCCGCCGGCGCACGGAGCAAAAATGTCTGCCTGACAGCGGCGGGGCGGCAGCTGGCGGAGCGGACAGCGGGGCGGATCCTCGCAATTGAGAACGAAATTTTTTCCTCCTGGCCCCGGGAGGACGTGGAGCGGTATCTGGGGGCAATGGAACGCTTTTTGGCCGACCTGCGGGAGCGGGCGGCATTGCTTTGATGAAACAGGAGAACTCTGCATGATTCAATTATCCGATCACTTTACCTGCCGGCGGCTGCTGCGCTTTACCCTCCCGTCTATCGTCATGCTGATCTTCACCTCCATTTACGGCGTGGTGGACGGCTTTTTTGTGTCCAACTTTGTGGGAAAGACCCCATTTGCCGCCGTCAACCTCATCATGCCCTACCTGATGATTTTGGGCTGCATCGGCTTTATGTTCGGCACCGGCGGCAGCGCCCTGATTGCCAAGACCATGGGAGAGGGGAAAGAGGAGAGGGCCAACGAGATTTTTTCCCTGCTGGTCTACACCTCGGCGGCCTGCGGTGCAGTGCTGGCCGTGCTGGGGATTGTGTTCCTTCCCCGGGTTGCCTCGCTGATGGGGGCAGAGGGGGAGCTGCTGCACCGCTGTGTGGTCTACGGCGCCATCAACCTGCTGGCCGTGCCCTTCTATATTTTGCAGTTTGAGTTCCAGTGCCTTTTTGTCACGGCGGAAAAGCCCAAGCTGGGCCTTTATGTGACGATAGCGGCGGGACTTACCAACATGTTGCTGGATGCGGTGTTTGTGGGCCTTTTCCGCTGGGGGCTGGAGGGTGCGGCGGCGGCCACGGCCCTGAGTCAGCTGGTGGGCGGTGCGGTTCCTCTTTTTTACTTCGGACGGAAAAATACCAGCCGCCTGCGGCTGGTACACTGCGGGTTTGACGGAAGAGCCCTGCGCCGGGCCTGCGCCAACGGATCCTCCGAGCTGATGAGCAACATCTCCATGTCGCTGGTGAGTATGCTGTTCAACGTGCGGCTGATGAAGTATGCCGGGGAGAACGGTATTGCCGCCTACGGGGTGCTGATGTATGTGAGCCTGGTATTTCAGGCGGTATTCCTGGGGTACTCCGTGGGGGCGGCGCCGGTTATCAGTTACCACTACGGGGCGGAGAACTATGAGGAGGGCCGGGGGCTGCTGCGCAGGAGCCTGGCGATCATCGGCGTATTCTCCCTGCTGATGTTCGCCGCGGGGCAGACCATGGCCCGGCCGCTGTCGCTGCTGTTTGTGGGGTATGACCCGGAGCTGCTGGACATCACCGTCCGGGCCTTTGCCATCTTCTCCTTTACCTTTTTGTTCTCAGGCCTGGCGATCTTTGGCTCTTCCTTCTTCACCGCGTTGAACGACGGACTGACCTCCGCCCTGATCTCCTTCCTGCGGACACTGGTGTTCCAGTGCCTGGCGGTGACAATTCTCCCCGTATTCCTGGAGCTGGACGGAATCTGGCTCTCCACTGTGGCGGCAGACGCCCTGGCAGCGGCGGTGACGCTGGCGTTTCTGGCGGGGAAGCGGAAGAAGTACCACTATTGAAAAAGCCAGAGGGAGCACCGCTCCCTCCGGCTTTGCGTCTTTTATTTCTTTCGCACGATTGGCAGCCAGACCTCATTGTGGAGGTTGTCCGCCGAGTAAACCTCAATGTCCGGGGCTTCGGCATACTCATAGCCGGAGCTGGGCAGCCACTCGCTGATGATCCGCCGCTGGAGATTCTGCATGGTTTGGGGCATGGGGCCGCAGCAGGGGAACACCGCCCAGGTTCCCGCCGGAACACTGTACTCCTCCATGTCCTCCGGCGCAGGGGACTGGGTGGCCGCGGCGATGTAGTACCCGGAGAAGGCCCCGCCGTCACAGGCGGAGACGCCTAAAATCCCCATGGGGCCGGAGCCGTCCATCAGCGCCGCCAGTCGGGGAATTTCCCCGGCGGTCTGGCCCCAAAAGCCGGGGACCTTTTCAAAGCAGTCCTCAAGGGTCATGGGCTCCCGCATGGCAAACCCCACAACCCGGAAGGCCTCTTGCTCCTCAATCCGATACTCCATAGCGTGCTCCCCCTTGATAGAAAGCGTAAAGGTGATGGGAGGAAAGGCCCGCAGCTCTGCGCCCCGGACCTGCGCAGCGCTGGGCGGCAGGCCGTGGACGCTCTGAAATGCCCGGTTGAAGGCCGTAGGGGAGTCGTAGCCGTAACGCAGGGCAGTGTCCAGCACCTTTGCGCCCTCTGCCAGATCCATGGCGGCCGCGGTCATCCGCCTCCGGCGGACGTACTCGGAGAAGCTGATCCCGGTCATGTAGGGGAACATCCGCTGAAAGTGGTATGTAGAGCAGGCGGCCTGCCGGGCCGCGCCCTCCAGGGTGATCGTCCCGGTCAGGTTTTCCTCCACATACGACATGGCGTCGTTGAGCCGCTGAATCCATTCCATTCTCATCGCTCCTTTCTGCTTGCTATGGTAGCGGGCTTTCCGATGTCTGTCCTCGTAGTTTCCCTGCGGAAAAAGCGAGGTGAAACCCGCACCCATCACAGGATGGGCGCGGGTTTGCGTCAGTTCAGGAAATCCTTCAATTTCTTGCTCCTGGAGGGGTGGCGCAGCTTCCGCAGGGCCTTGGCCTCGATCTGGCGGATGCGCTCCCGGGTGACGTTGAACTCCTTGCCCACCTCTTCCAGCGTGCGGGTACGGCCGTCCTCGATGCCGAAGCGGAGTTTTAGAACCTTCTCCTCCCGGGGTGTCAGGGTAGAGAGGACGTCCATCAGCTGTTCTTTCAGCAGCGTGAAGCTGGCCGCCTCGCTGGGTTCGCTGGCGCCCTCGTCGGGGATGAAGTCCCCCAGGTGGGAGTCCTCCTCCTCGCCGATGGGGGTTTCCAGGGACACCGGCTCCTGGGCAATCTTCAGAATCTCCCGCACCTTGTCCACGGGCATGTTCATCTCCGCCGCAATCTCATTGGGGGAGGGGTCGTGTCCCAGCTCCTGGAGCAGCTGCCGGCTGACCCGGATGACCTTGTTGATGGTCTCCACCATGTGGACGGGGATGCGGATGGTACGGGCCTGGTCCGCGATGGCGCGGGTGATGGCCTGGCGGATCCACCAGGTGGCATAGGTGGAGAATTTGTAGCCCTTGGTGTAGTCGAATTTCTCCACGGCCTTGATCAGGCCCAGGTTGCCCTCCTGGATCAGGTCGAGGAAGAGCATGCCCCGGCCCACGTACCGCTTGGCAATGGATACCACCAAACGGAGGTTGGCCTCCGCCAGTTTCTGCTTGGCGGTTTCCCCTTTTTTGTAATTCTGCCTCCAGGCGGCCTCCTCCTCCGGTGTGACATCCAAGGGCTCTCCGGTGTTCCGGCGATCCCGCAGCTCGGCCAGCCTCTGGGCTGCTTCGTTCCCGGCGGACATGGCCTGGGCCAGATCCACCTCCTCCTCGGGGGTGAGCAGGGGTACCTTGCCGATCTCCTTGAGGTACATCCGGACGGGGTCGTCCAGAGAGAAATTGTTGACCAGAGTGTTGGGGTCGACCAGCTCCTCCTCCTCCACATCGGCAATTTCCTCGGCGGCCGGCTCGTCGTCGGGCAGATCCCGCAGCAGCAGGTCGTCGGAGCTGATGTCGATGTTCAGCGCCTCCAGGGAGTCGTAGAGCTGATCCATCTGGTCGCCCTCCAGATTGAGGTCGTCCACGGCCTCCATCAGCTCACCGGAGTCCAGCTTGCCCTTTTTCTTCCCCCGGGCCAGCAGCTCCCGCAGCTTTTCATTGCCCATGAGCCAGCCGGCGGCGGGAAGGGCGGCCACCTGTTTGTCGTCCAGCCGGAGCGTCCCGGCCCTCTTCGCCTCTTCATCGGCAGGGGGACGGGGAGTGCCGTCCTCAGCCCCGTTTCCGGCGGATTCGGCAGCCGGCTTTTGAACGGCAGATTCCCGCTCTTCCCCGGCGGCGGCCAGAAGTGCGTCTGCCTGCTGTTCCAATTCCATGGGGGTCAATTCCTTTTCGTTAGCCATGCTGCTTTCCTCCAGTACCCTTCTTGTCTTTGTATTTTTCTGTTGCCGCCAGCAGGGGATCCCCGCCGGTATCCGCAGAGGCCTCCTCCCGGATGACACGTATGTAGTCCGCCAGGGCCCGCCGGCCGTTCTGCACAGATTCCGGCTGCTGGCAGACCGCGGTGATGTGGCTCATCTCCTCAGGGGTCAGTGCCCCGGCAAGTGCCGAGAGCGTCACGGGCCGGCCCTCTTCCCTGGCCTGCCACAGAAGGCTGAAGACCCGGCCCAGCAGGGGTGAGGAAAAATCCTCCTCCCCCAGGGGAGGGGCGGCGGGGAAGAGGCTCTCATCCAGAAGGAGAAGCCGCAGAACGCCCTCCTCCGCCCGGGCGGAACGCATGTTTTCATAGCGCAGCGTGCGCTCTTTGGGCTGGAGCGATGCGGCGGGATTTAAGTCCTTTCGCAGCTCCGCCCGCTTCTCCCGGGCGCGCTGCCGTTTAAAGGCCCGCTGAACCTCCAGCTTCATGGCCTCCGGGGTGATTTTAGCCGTATCTGCAGCGCGGACGGTGTAGATCTCCCGTTCCACGGCGTTGGGCAGCGAGGCCAGAAGGCCGCTGATCTCCTCGCAGTAGGCCACCCGTGCCCGGTCGTCGGTGAGATCATATTTCCCGGCAATCCGGGCCATGCGGAACTCCACGCCGTTCTCACTGCCGCTGAGCAGCCGCTCAAAGGCGTCCGGGCCCTGGTTTTTGATAAAGTCGTCCGCGTCCTGCTTCACCAGTTCTCCGTCCTCCGTCCGGCGCCGGGGGAGCTGGAGGACTTTGACGGAGAACTCCGAGCTGCTGAGAATCTGCAGGGCCCGCTCTGTGGCAATTTTTCCGGCGTTGTCGTTGTCATAGCACAGCACCAGCTCTTTGGTGAACCGGGAGAGGAGCCGGGTCTGCTCCACTGTCAGCGCCGTGCCCATGGAGGCCACTGCATTGTCAAATCCCGCCTGGTGCAGCGTGACGATATCCAGATTTCCCTCGCAGAGGATGATATTGGGCCGTTTGGTTTTTTTTGCCAGGTTAAGCCCGTATAAAACCCGGCGTTTGCTGTACACCGGCGTCTCCGAGGAGTTCATATATTTCGGTTCGGACTTGTCCAAAACCCGGCTGCCAAAGGCCACAACATCCCCCCGGGTGTCGATCACCGGGAGCATCAGGCGGTTTCGGAACTTGTCGTACAGTCCGCCGCTTTTGTTCTGTACCGCCAGCCCTGCATCCAGGAGCTCCGACTTGGTATAGCCCTTCTTCGTCATGGCGGTGATCAGCGTGTCCCATGCGTCCAGGGAGGCGCCCATGCCGAATGTTACTGCGGTAGACCATTTGATCCGGCGGCGGTTCAGGTAGTCCCGCACCGCCAGACCCTCCGGCTGCTGGAGCAGCCGGTGATAGAAGCGGGCCGCGTCCCGGTTCAGCTCCAGCAGGCGGGCCCTGCGGCGCCCGGCCTCCCGGTCGCCGTCCTCCTCCGGCACCTCCATCCCCGCCCGTTTTGCCAGGAACCGCACTGCGTCCGGAAAGGGGAGGTTTTCCTCCTCCATGATGAAGTTAACCACGCCGCCGCCCCGTTTACAGCCGAAGCAGTAATAGATCTGTTTGTCCGGAGAGACGGAGAAGGAGGCGCTTTTTTCGCTGTGGAAAGGGCACAGGCCAAAGAGATTGGCGCCTTTGCGGGTCAGCTGGACGTAGCTGCCCACCACGTCGGCGATGTCGCATCTCGCCACCAGCTCGTCCATAAAGCTCTGGGGGAATGCCATGGGCCGTATCCCTCCGTTCGGTCAGTTTTTCCATATTTCCCGCATATCATACAGGGGAACGGCTCCGAAATGTGGCGGCGGAAAAATCAGGTCAATTTAGATATACCCTGTGGACTGCCGGTTTCCTCTTTTTTTTCGCAGATTTTCAGAAAAATTTTGTGGGCAGGGGGATTTACACCGGCAGGGGGTATGGATACAATAAGAGCAGCCGGAGACTTCCCGGGCCGGTGCTTCTGCGGCCCGGTTTGCCCGGAGTGGGGTATGATGCCCTGATACAAGGCGGCATGCCGCCGGAGGGAGGGACGTATGTCCATTGAACTGTGGGGGGTTCTGCTGAACCGGTCGATGACGGAGCGGGAGGCGGCGTATATGGTGGATCTGCTGCCGGGGGAGCGCCGGGAGCGGCTGCTGCGCCTGCGGGCGGAAAGACGCCGGGAGCCGCTGTGCGCCTATTGTATCCTACGCCGTGCCCTCCGGGAACAGTACCGCTGGGAGGATTTTCCGGAGATTGTGCGGACGGATCGGGGAAAGCCCTGGTTTCCGGCCCATCCGGAGGTGCATTTCAGCCTGAGCCATACCGCCGGCGCAGTGCTGGTGGGCCTGTCCGACAGCCCCCTGGGGGTGGATATCGAACGGGTGCGTCCGGTGGGGCGGCGGATGATGGAACGGCTGGGGGTCTCCGACCCGGAGGCGTTTTTTCGCTGCTGGGTGCGGCGGGAGGCCAGGGGCAAATGCAGCGGCGAGGGGATCGGCGCCGTGCGCGGAGACGAGGCGCCCCTGAGGGACGGAGAGTTTTACCATGAGGTGGAGACCTTTCCCGGCTATACGGCGGGAGCGGCCTGTGAGAGCGCTGCGCCGCTGAAGGAGGTCCGCAGGCTTTCCATGGACGAGCTGCTGTACGGAATATAATACGGGACCGGGCGGCAAAATTCTCCGCCCGGTCTCCAAATTTTTTGTGTCCCTGTGAAACCGGAGGGGGACGAATTCCGACTAAATAGGCGAAAGCGGCTTTCAAAGGGAAGTGAGACAATGGAGGACAGGGACATCATCGCACTGTATTGGGAGCGTTCGGAGGCGGCCATCCGGGTGACGGCGGAGCGGTACGGCGCCTACTGTGCTGCCATTATCCGCCGGATTCTGGGAGATGACCGGGACGTAGAGGAGTGCCTGACGGACACCTGGCTGGGGGCGTGGAACGCCATGCCTCCCCAGCGCCCCCGGCTGCTGGCGCCGTTTTTGGGCCGTATCGCCCGAAATACGGCACTGGACCGCTGGGATTATAACCACGCCCAATGCCGGAACGCCGGCTTTGAGGCGATTCTGGAGGAACTGGCGGAGTGCGTGGGCGGCGCGGGCATGGAGGAGGATTTCGGCCTGCGGCAGCTGGGGGAGGCCATCTCGGGCTGGCTGGACACGGTTTCACCGGAGAGCCGGCGGGTATTTCTGCGGCGGTACTGGTACTGTGACTCCGTAGGGGAGATTGCATCCCGGTACGGGTTTACCCAGGGGAAGGTGAAGTCCCTGCTCCACCGCGCCCGGAAGGGGCTGCGGGTTTATTTGATCGAGGAGGGTTACGACCTATGACGAGCAAGGAACTGTTCCGGGCCCTGGGGGAGGTTCGGGAGGATCAGATTGCGGACGCAGAAGCCGTGAAAAAGCAGAGCTGCCCCCGGCGGCGGTACGGGGGTCTGGCGGCCTGCCTCGCCTTGGTGCTGGCGGGGGCCTTTGCCCTGGGGCGGCTGGAGAGCGTACGGAAGTGGGCAGAGATTGAGGAGAATTTTCAGACGACGGATGCTGCCGAGAGCGCCGCGGACATCGGCGGCGGGACAGAGACGCCGGACGGGGCGGATGATTGGTTCAGCGGCGAGAGTTGCCCGCCCGCCGGGTACTCTGTCAATGTGGAGATTGGGGAGCTGGAGGGAAGAGGGGCAGAAAAGCGGACGGAGGCGGCCAACGAGGAGGATAGGGCCTTTTCACCGGCAGTCAGCGCGGATGCGGCATTTTTGTCCCCGGAGGAAATTTTTGCCCGGGATACGGCAATCTTCCGGGGAATTGTCCGGAATCTGAGGTACTATGTGGTGAATGCCGGCGGCTTTGAGATGCAGTACACCGTGGCGGCGGTGGAGGTCACTGACCCCATCCGGGGGGATCTGACGGCGGGGGAGAGCCGGACCGTCCTCTATATGGGCGGGCCGAATATGACCACCAGCCTCTCCGGTCCGTTGGGAAGGGTGGCGGCGGGCAGCGAGGCCATCTTCATGCCGTCTGCCGCTACGCCGGAGACCGGCCGCCGGGACGGGGACAGCTACTTTTGCTACGCCGATCTGGGGGAGTTCTATCTCTCCGAGGGGATGCGTTTTGTGTTCCTGGATACCGGCGACGGCCTGGATTTTGAGCGGGGCGTCTATGAGGACATCGTGTCGGCGGAGACCTTGGACGAGGTTACGGACTATATCCGGCGGATGCTCGGGGAGCCGGAGCGGGCACAGCCCGCCGCGGTCCCCGCGGAGTCCCAGGCGGACCCGGGGGAGACAGATCCCGCCCTGCTGGACCCCAGCTATGGCGCGGAGGCACCCAAGGGCGCCCGGGAGGTTCCCGGCGGCTGAAAAGCCATCCGCAGGAGTTTCGCCGCCCCAGGCGGTGAAATAAATTCAAATCTGTTTTTCCCGAGGGCGTGTACCTCGGGAAAAACACCTCTCAGATCTGGAGTGTGCGAAGCCCCCATCTGCCGCAGGCAGATGGGGGCTGAGTGCGCGGAAGAACTGCGATCCCCTCACTTGAAATGGCCGCAGGCCATTTCAAGTGAATTAAAAGACGCCCTGCGCCATCATCGCGTCGGCCACACGCTGGAAACCGGCGATATTGGCGCCTGCTACCAGGTTATAGCCCAGGCCGTACTTCTCGGCGGCCTCCACGCTCATGGTGTAGATGTTGTCCATGATCCGGTGGAGCTGCTTGTCGACCTCCTCCTCGGTCCAGATCAGGCGCTCGCTGTTCTGGGCCATCTCCAGGGCGGAGGTGGCCACGCCGCCGGCGTTGACGGCCTTGGAGGGAGCCACGATCATGCCGGGCTGCTCCATCAGGAATTTCAGCGCGTCGTTGGTGGTGGGCATATTGGCCACCTCGATATAGTATTTCACACCGCTCTCGGCGATCTGCCTGGCGTGCTCCAGATGCACGTCATTCTGCATGGCGGAGGGCATGCACACATCCACTTTTACACCCCAGGGCTTCTCCTTGGGGAAGAACGCCACACCGAACTTTTCGGCATAGTCCTGAACGCGGTTCCGGCCGGAGTTCCGCATCTCCACGAGGTAGGCGATTTTCTCCGGTGTTGCCACGCCGTCGGGGTCGTAGATGTAGCCGTCGGGGCCGGAGAGGGTGACTACCTTGGCCCCCAGCTGCGTCGCCTTCTTGCAGATGCCCCAGGTCACGTTGCCGAAGCCCGCGCAGGCGATGGTCTTGCCCCGGATGTCCTCGCCCTCGTGCTTGAGGACGTTCTCCAGATAGTACACGGCACCGAAGCCCGTGGCCTCGGGCCGCACCAGAGAGCCGCCGGAGGCGAAGTCCTTGCCGGTGAGGACGCCGTTCTCCCAGGCGCCCCGCAGACGGCGGTACTGGCCGAAGAGATAGCTGATCTCCCGGGTGCCCACGCCCATGTCGCCGGCGGGCACGTCCACGTCCGGGCCGATGAAGCGGTGCAGGGCCGTCATGAAGGACTGGCAAAAGCGCATAATCTCCGCATCGGACTTGCCGGTGGGGTCAAAGTCGCTGCCGCCCTTGCCGCTGCCGATGGGCAGGCCCGTCAGGGCATTTTTAAAGGTCTGTTCAAAGGCCAGGAATTTGATGATGCTGAGGTTTACGTCCTTCTGGAAGCGCAGGCCGCCCTTGTAGGGGCCGATGGCACCGTTGAACTGGCAACGCCAGCCGGTGTTGGTGTGCCAGGCGCCGTCGTCGGACATCCAGGCCACGCGGAAGCTGATAGTCCGCTCCGGCTCCACCATCCGCTCCAGCAGGCAGGCCTTCTCATATTCCGGATGTTTCTCCACTACCGGTTCCAGAGAGGTGAGAACCTCCTCCACTGTTTGGATAAACTCCGGTTCATCGGCGTGCTTGGCCTTGACGTTTTCGATGACTCTGGCGAGATATGCGTTCATCTGAATAACCTCCTTAACATGATGGTGATGGTTCTGTTTTGGGACAGATAGACGGGCACCCTTGTCTTTTTAACCATTTTAGCACTTTTGGAAAAAAGAAGCAAGGGGGAGAGCCGCGTTTCCCAGGGCAACAGCATTGAAAATTAGTGAGAAATATGAGAAACTAGAAAAATGGAATTGCAAGAATTAAGGACAGCCTTAGGCCTTGCTTGAAAAATGTCGAAACGCCGTCTTACGGCGTCTCTTTTCGCCAGGGCTGCGTTGATTTCCCTTAA
>ERZ808035.537-NODE-537-length-32132-cov-5.161005_pt1 | contig 32132 bp, 28 predicted proteins | sample MGYA00380189_ERZ808035 | MGnify/ENA primary metagenome ERZ808035 (study PRJEB31490, sample SAMN06133407) | mouse gut metagenome | isolation source: M5_1 | host: mice | place: China: Chengdu | collected 2015-05 ...
CCAGAAGAAAATTGCCACGGAGGGCAATTTTAGGAAGCATAGGCATGGATGCCGTTGCTTCCGGCTCGTCCGGTTAGATATCTTATATCCATTTCATTTGTGAAATCTGATTGGAAGCTCCGGCAGAAAACCGACCCTTCCGTCATCCCCTCCCAGTCTGTCCCGACCCATTTGGCTCCCTCCGCCATGACGCTTATAAAAATTGATTTCCATGAATCCTAGCTGGAATAAGACTCCAGAAAATTATAAAGTTCCTCCTCCGTAGCAATATATTTATTCTGTATAATCTCCTGCTTCAACGCATCCGGCAGGGAATCCAGCATAATATTAGTATTCATATAAACTGTCCTCAGGTCATCGCAGTATACTACCACATAATTTTTTTCGTTCACCAGATAAAAGCTCGTACATAATTCCTTGAAAATATAGCTCTTGCGGATCACCACTCTCTCTTTGGAAAAGGAAACGACCTCGACGCTGACAAAACCAAGTTCCTGATCCGTTAAAGAAGGGGATTGCTGGTACAATTCCATTTCTTTTACAAAACGCTGCCGGTTCATGCCGATATATTTATCCGGCGTTTTCCATTTCGTTTCCACCGAAGTGCCTTTTTGCAGATCCACTTCCTCAATAATATACTGTGTATCAGCGCTGATCACCTGTTCTTCTTCCAGCGCCGTAGGAATAACCTGTGGTTCCCCCTCTGCGGCGCTGCTTTTTTCCTCTATTTCCATTTGCCGGAATTTCCCCGGATAAAATTCTTCCTCTAATTTCATATGGGAATAAAACCCCAAAGCATACATTCCCATAGGCATAATAAAAAAAAGACTGACACGTTTTACAAATCTCATAGCGATTTCTCCTTTGTAAACAGTATCAGCCAAATTTTATGAAATTATTCTCCAAAGTATCCCAATTCCACAGCTTTACAGTAGGTGCATCCTCTCAGCCAGAACGATAATAACCCTTCCGCCCGGCATATCCTCCAGCTCATCCTCCCTGATTCCCCTCAACAAGATCATCAACACCAGATAAATCAACATGCACACAACAATACATACAAAGAACGTAATGATCCCGCCGGCCCAGGAAATCATCACTTTACTGAGTAACATTCCCACAAGTCCGGAAACTGCCGCTGCGGCCGTTGTCACTCCGAAAGTACGCAGCCATTCCGGGGAATACTGCATATATTGGACGATTCCGATAAAACCAGTGATGCAGACCACAAGCCAGAACACTAAAAGCCCCAAAGCCACGGCTATGATCCCAAGCTTCGTACTGCTTATCAAAACAAATAAAAATATCAGATGTATCAGAAAAGCCGCCAAACCGCCTAAAATAACCATCCTGATTTTTCGTATCCTCTGCATCAGAAGCATAAGAAAATATCCAAAGGTAAAAAATACGATCACTCCAGAACCTGTCTGCAATAATTTTACTGCCGTATCCTGGTCTCCGGTAAACAGCATTTTTACGATAGGTTCCGCCAGCACCGCCACCCATACGGCACATGGAATCGTTAAAACGGCCAGGTTATGTATTGCGCTTCCGATCCGGTATTTTACTTCCCCATATTCCTGTTTGTCATACATCTGGGCGATCCTTGGTATCACCAAAACAGCGGACATCGTGCAGATAATCGCTACAATACCTGTCACCACACTGTATTTTCCATAATATACGCCCCAATGGGCCACCCTGATGCCTCCCTTATCCTGCTTATTCATTACATAATTAAAAACTCTTTGATCCACCAGATAATGGATATTATAAAGCAAGGCACAGATCATATACGGCAGCGCGGCAGAAAAGAATGTGGAAATAACCTGTCCGTTAGATTCCACATATTTCGCGGTATCATTAATAAGCTGCTGTTTAAAAGTCCCCGCATAGATCAGCCTGATCAATATTATATGAAGAATTCCGATGGCGCATGCAACGGACACCCCTATGGAAGCCCCCATCGCTCCATAAGCGGCGGCATATTCCGTATTTCTGAGCAGCGCCGCCACTTTTTCTCCATAGGAAAACGATGCGGCAGCCAGCAAAAGCCCGGCCACAAGCATAACGAACTTTTCCAGCAGCCGGGAATGTATGGTGGGCATCATGGCTCCCATCCCCTGCAAATACCCGCGCATCACTCCTAACAATCCTGACAGCAAAATGGCAGGAGCTATTGCCGCGATAGCCAGATACCCCCGGTACTCCAATATAAATGTCTGTGCGATAAATTCCGAAAAGAAAAACACAAACAACGTCATCAAAGCGCTGAACAATATGGTAAAAACCAAAGCGCTTTGATATATCTTTCTGGCACTCTTATACATATCCCTTTTGGCCCTGTATTTTACCAGGATCGCCACAGCTTTTGAAATCCCATAACACATCATTGCGCTGGAAACCATAAATATTTCCATGGCGGGGGCAAAAAAGCCGACTCCTTTATCCCCGATCATGCGCGACAAAGGAATACGGAACACGAATCCGACCAGCCCGGCCATCAGCCCGACACCCAGCACCCATTCCCTTCTTTTTCCCCTGCCTGTCTTTTTTACTTTTGTATTCTGCATCATATCCTATTGTCCCTTATTTGCTCATTTCTCCCGGGTAATTCCCAGTTTTTCCAGTATGGCCCGCTGCTTTTCCTCCATTTCTCCGGCTTCCGCCTCTTCCATGTGATCATATCCGCACAGATGCAGCATACTATGCGTCACCAGAAAAGCAAACTCACGCAGCTGGCTATGTCCATAACATTCCGCCTGCTCTTTTACTTTATCTACAGACAGAATAATATCCCCCAGCAGCAGTTCTCCGCTGTCCGGGTCAAAATAATCCGCCTCGTTTCCCTCCACCTGAGAAAAATCAGAAGGTTGTCCATATTCAATATTCGGAAAAGAAAGCACGTCCGTCGCCCGGTCTATTCCGCGGTACTCCCGGTTATATCCTCTGATGCCCTCATTATCCGTCAAAAGCACATTGACCGATGCCTCATAAGGGCAGCCTTCCTCTTCCAACACAGTCTCCATGACCTGACGAACCAGCTGCTGAACGTCAAAGGAAAAATTAGTATCCGTTTCATTTTCCACATAGAAAGTCATGATCTGTGCCCCTTTCTCCGGCTTTCTTTCTCTCTTGCCCGTCTTTGATTTTTCTCCGCCGATTTCTCATAATCTTCGTATGCCATAACAATCTTCTGCACCAAGGGATGTCTTACCACATCTTTGCTGGTCAGGCTGCAAAAAGCAATATCTTCTATTTTTCCAAGCACCTGCATCGCCACATCCAATCCTGACTTTGTCCCCGGCATCAAATCTTTCTGAGATCTGTCGCCGGTAACAACGACCTTGGAGCCAAATCCAATACGAGTTAAAAACATTTTCATCTGTGCCGGCGTAGTATTCTGCGCCTCATCCAAAATAATGAAAGCATTATCCAGTGTCCGCCCTCTCATGTACGCCAGCGGAGCCACCTCTATCAGCCCTTTTTCCATATTTCTTGCAAAGCTCTCCGCTCCCATGATCTGATACAGCGCGTCATACAGCGGCCTTAAATAAGGGTCTACTTTGCTCTGCAAATCTCCTGGCAGAAATCCCAATTTCTCCCCGGCTTCTATGGCCGGCCTTGTCAGAATAATCCGCCCTACCTCTTCCCGCTTAAAAGCAGTAATCGCCATCGCCATTGCGAGATAAGTTTTTCCCGTTCCCGCAGGACCCAGCCCGAAAACAATCATGCGGTTCCTGATGGCATCCACATATTGTTTCTGTCCCAGCGTTTTCGGTTTGACCGGTTTTCCAAGAACCGTATGACATATACAGTCTTTATCTATTTCGACGAGTGCGTCTTCTTTATTTTCCATCTCCATCATAATCGCATAATTGACATTCTGTTCCTGAATGACATTTCCTCTCTTTGATAGTTCCGCGAGCTGGCGGACGATATTCCCTGCCCGTGCCACCGCTGCTGCCGCCCCGGTTATCTTCACCGTTCCGTCTCTGTTGATAATTGTTACCTTGCAATCATTTTCTATCTTCCGAATATAATTGTCATAAGATCCGAAAATATTCTGCATATGTTCTGCCGGAACATCAATCCGGCTTTCCACTCTGTCTGTCACTGAAAAACTCCCTGCCTATTCTTCCCCGACTGTTATGGCAACGTTTTTTCCTGTTTTCTCCACAATCTGAAAATCCATATTCATCTGCCATTTTTTTTGATTTTTATTTATTGTAACATTTTTTTTAATTATTTGTACCCCTTTTTCCTCCAAACTTTCGATATATTTTATTAATTTTTCAGAAAATATCGCTTTTACTTCCTTTTCTGTATAAATGTTATCCGTAACAATATATTCCCTGTTCACGCTCTTCCCATAATAAAACGGCAGATAGAAGTTTTCCAGAAGTTTTACCTGCTTTTTATCCGTTATTTTATCATAATTTTCATATTTAATCTTCCCCATGCGGAATACCAAATCTTTATCCATAATGGAGAGAAGCATTTCCTTTTTTTCCTCTCCCGTATATTCCTTTTTTTCATAATGCAAAGGAAGTTCCTCTTTCTTCCTCAACTGTCTTCGGATATAAACATCTGCATCCGCGTCATAATATTGATAAAACTTTACAGTAGCATCCTCATTATATACCGGTACGCTTCCCGAAACCAGAATATCCCCTTTTTTTACCTCCATGCCCACGGACACCTGCGGCACTCCCTGCCTTGTCACCATGTTCACAATGACCCCGTCCTCTTCCGCGACCAGATCGGAGCCGAATTCATTTTTTGCAGTTTTGATCTCCTCCTGCTCTGCTGCATCTCCCATTTTTTCTCCGCCTGTATCCACCTCATTTTCCCTCACCTGTATCACCAAACGCGTACCGTCTATTCTGGCGGAAGTCCATGTAACGATCTCAAAGTCCTGCCGTATTTTTTTCTCCAGTTCCTCGATATCCACCTTGCTTCTTTTCATGCCCACATAAACATTATGATTCCTCAGGAAGTCCATAAAAATATCTTCGGAAATAGAATAATTTCCGCTAATATCCACTGCCCATATAAATGTGGACATCCACATCCAAAAAACCAAGCTTCCTAATAAACCGATCAGAAAAATTTTTCTTTTTTTCATCCTAGGTATAAAAAAAGGTAGTCCACAACGTTCCTGTATGGCTACCTTTGTCCCTGTTTTCTTTACAATTCCTTTCAGCTTTCTGAATCCGCTGACCGTAATGCACATCGTATAATATTCTCCCTGATTTTTAATGTCCCAAAGCAGAATATCGTGATTGCTGCACAGATTCATAAACCGCTCCGGGGAATATCCCCATACCCTGATGCAGACATAACCCTTTAAATATTGTATAAATTGAAGCATATCTTATCCCCTCTACCTTCCATTGCACATCTCGGCCTCAGGCGCCTCTCCACCCGCGCATTTTATCCGTTATGATAACGGACGCATTCGATACAGCCTGTGATCTTCATATCCTCGTTGGTGTAATAATCAATCGTCATTCTTTTTCCCACGATGCTGATCTGGCAAGTCTTTCCCTGCAATACGATCGCCTCCGGCGAATATTCCAGAATTCCTTTATAATTTTCGACAAAAACGTCCTTATTTCCCGTCACCGTCACAATAGAAGCTCCCAACATGGAATCTTTTGGGAGCTTTAAGGATTCCACGATAATCTCTTTTTTTCTTTCCAGTTTTTGCTTTCCGGTCAATTTTTTGTTTCTCATCATGGAATAATATATGTTTCATTTTATGAAAGAATACTATTTTTCTTTTTCTCTTTTATATAATTGCTTTCAACACCTGCTCCCTTTCGCCCTCACTTATGATATGGTTCTCCGCAAATAATACGATATCCTCTGTATATTTGCTCTGCCAGTAAAACACGAACCAGCTGGTGTGGAAATGTCAGATCCGAAAAGCTGATCTTCTCATCCGCCCGCTGCGATACCTTTTCATGAAGCCCGAGGGAACCGCCGATAATAAACTGGATATGGCTTGTTCCGTAAGTTGCCAGTTTTTCTATCTTTCGGGCAAAAGCAATGGAATCCATCTTCTGCCCCTGTATCTCGAGAGTCACCACATGGGCGTCTTCCCTGACATGTTTCAGAATGCGCAAAGCCTCTTTCTCTTTGATCTGGTTATCCAAAGCCTCTCCTGCTTTATCGGGGGTTTTTTCGTCTTCCACTTCTATCGTTTCAAAGCGGCAGTATTTTCCGAGCCGTTTCGCATATTCTGCCAGGGCGTCGCGGTAAAATTTCTCTTTTATTTTTCCTACCGCTATAATCGTTATCTTCATTACGGTTCGCTCCTCACCGTTTTCCGGCCATTTTATTTTCTCCCTTTCTCCTGCTCAAAAATCAAAGGATAATAATCATCTACAAAGGCATCTAAAAATCCTTCGTCCAGATTCAGAAACTGATGGGAGATCATTGCCTTCATCTTATCCGTTCTCCTGAAATACTTGATCTCCTCTCCGGTCTCTCCTTCCGGAAAAAGATCTTTATCCAAGCTTTCCGCAGTCAAATGATCCGAACACCAATTTTTGATCTCGCTCGTCAGACTGCTTTCCGATTCCGCTTTTACTTTCAATGACCGGGAAGAGCGGATGGACAGAATTCCCATAACAAAAAACAGAAGAAACAATGCGCCTGTTACGGAACATATCATATATTTATTCATGATGCCCGCCGGAAGCCTGAGAATATCTGCCAATATCAATCCGATCGCCGCCAGGCCGATCCCCCCGACCACTACCAGCATATAGCCGGAAGAACGATTTTCCTCCGCCTGTTTTGCGCTGTCTATATATATCCCCGTATATGTAGGTGTTTCCGCATTGCCGGCGGTACTTTCCGCGGTACCTTCCGTAGTATCGCCGTCCACGGCTTCCAACGCCTCTTTTTCTTTTCCTGCCTTTTGCTGTAAAAAAATTTTTACGGCCATGGAAGCTTTCTGCCGTTCTTCGTCCCCGATATACAGCTCATATACTCCTTCTTTTTCATCCTTTTTCACCCTTACGGTCTCCAGGTGGTTATAGGCAAGGAATCTTCCCAGCTCTTCCATCTGCGACTGGTCACCAAAAATCAGCGGACTGCCTTCCGTTCTCTCCAATCTTTCCACCAGTTCTATCCCGCAGTCGGCACAGACTTTTATTCCTTCCCTGTATTCGTTTTTGCATTTTGGACACCAAGGCATCTCTTACCTCATTTCTGCGCGGCTTTTGTCTCAACTTTGTTGGAACTGCGTATTATCAAGTTTGTGGATGCCGCGCAAACACAAACTTAAGATTGAAAACTTTTCACTTTCAGCCTTTTTTCTGCTTCCGGGCTGCTTATTTTGCAGCGGATATCAAACCATCCACTCCCTGGTTCTTATTGGCCTTTTCCGCCATCCACTGATAATTATCCACATTCGTCGCTTCAACGATGACTGGGTATTGGCCTTTGCTGTCTTTCTCACCCATTGTCTGCCATACTCCGTCTTTTGCCGTACCGTTCCATTCTTTGGAATTACCGTCGCTATAATAGTTGGTAATATAAATTTCTCCATGGTAAAGGCCGTTTTTAAAGTTTCCAATAAAATTGCGGTTATAACCCACATTTACTTCCAAATTTTCATCAATAAAATCATAATGCTCCGCGCCGTCCCCATTGGGCAGGTCGTTAGCCCACGTGCCGGAATAGCTGTGTTGCAAATAAATACTGTCCTTTGCTTTTGCATTCTGGTCATAGGCGTAAAATTTGATCCACATGCCGTTTCCGCTTCTGACGCCGTTTTTCCACTCTCCATAATAATATTGGTTATCCGTATACATTGCGAGTCCCATGCCGTTTGGCCGTTTGCTCTCATCCGTATCCCCGTAATAATAATATTTTGTCGTTCCACTCAATTTTTCAGAAGCCGCCCGGTATCTTGGCAGATAAGCAAGGTCTTCCACCGCTGCCATATTTCCTGCTTCCCAATACCCCTTCATTTCCGACATCTGTCTGGGCAAGTCGATCTCTACCGCCGCAAGATTCTCTCCTGCCTCCTTCTGCCATTTTGCCGTTTTTTTCTGCTCTTCGCCAGATCCCTGTTTGTCGGCTTCCTCTTCCATAATCGACTGTTCCTGAGACCCCTCCTGCTCCTCCACGACTACGGCGGGTTCCTCCTTCGCGGTAATTTCTTCTTCCTCCTGTTTTTCAGGTTCTTCGTTTTTCTCCGCTTCTTCCGGTTTTTCCGCTTCCTCCAATTCCTCCGTTTCCTTCGGAATGCTGTCCTGTTTTTCGATGTCCTGGGCAGTCACGCTCTGTTGCTGGGAGGCATTGGCATATTCCATGATATCCTCCTGTAACATAGTATTCGTATCCTGGCTGTTTCTTTTATTCAAAGCATATATAATAACGCTGATCCCACAGACAATTAAAATAAGAACAACAGCGATTCCCACCGTCAACAGTTTTGCCTTATTATTATCTTTCATATCGGTAATTCCCTCATTTCTTCTCTTCAAAATCCAGGCATGTCCTGCCTGTAGTAACACCCTTTATATAATTTCCCGCCTCCACATGGGCCGGATGCGTCTGATAAGCGCCCAGAGCTTCCTCCGATTCAAAAACGGAAACCAGGCCAATATCTTTATTGCTGGAGGATAAGCTGTCGGTAATTACTTCCAAAGACACCACGCCTTCCACCTGATTCCTTACGCCCTCCAGCTTCTCTTTGATTCTTACCGCAGCTTCCTTTTTTTCCTCTTCTGCCAAACCTTCTTTCCAATTCCATAATACGATATGATGTACCATAATTTCCCTCCGTATTTTCACCTTATGACATGCGTATACATCAGTATGCTTCATTATACCATGCCTGTCTTTAATTTAAAGATATAAATTTTATTAATTGTTTCTTAAAAATGCCTTTATATCCTAAGATACAAAGGCATTTCCAATCGGAAACCCGCAATTATTTATTCTTCAAGTATTCATCAATTCCTTTTGCCCCTGCCTTTCCGGCTCCCATGGCAAGAATCACGGTAGCCGCCCCGGTAACGGCATCACCGCCGGCATAAACGCCCTCTTTCGTCGTTTTGCCAAATTCCTCGTCCGCTACGATGCATTTCCATTTATTTGTTTCCAGTCCGCTCGTAGTCGCGGAGATCAGCGGATTGGGAGAAGTTCCCAGAGACATAATGACCGTATCCGCCTCGATAATAAATTCCGAATCCGGTTTTACTACCGGCCTTCTTCTTCCGGATTCATCCGGCTCGCCCAGTTCCATCCTGACGCATTTCATGCCGCATACCCATCCGTTTTCGTCGGCAAAAATCTCCACCGGATTTGTCAGAAGGTCAAAAATGATACCTTCTTCTTTTGCATGGTGAACTTCCTCCACCCTTGCCGGGAGTTCTTCTTCGCTTCTTCTATATACGATATGCACTTCCGCGCCAAGGCGCAGGGCGGTTCTCGCCGCATCCATCGCCACATTGCCGCCGCCCACGACCGCTACTTTTTTTCCTCTCATAATGGGAGTGGAAGCTTCCTCCTGAAACGCTTTCATCAAATTGCTTCTCGTCAAATATTCATTGGCAGAAAATACACCGTTAGCCTGTTCTCCCGGTATGCCCATGAATTTTGGCAGTCCTGCGCCGGAACCGATAAATACCGCGTCAAAGCCTTCCTCTTCCAGCAATTCATCAATCGTTACCGATTTGCCTACCACTACGTTTGTTTCTATCGTCACTCCTAAAGATTTTACGTTTTCTATCTCTTTGGCAACCACATCCTCTTTAGGAAGACGGAATTCCGGAATTCCATAAACCAATACGCCGCCAGGCTCATGCAAAGCCTCAAAGATCGTCACCTCGTATCCCATCTTTGCCAAGTCTCCTGCACAGGTAAGTCCTGCCGGGCCGGAACCGATCACCGCTACTTTTTTGCCGTTTTTCTTTTCCGCACCAACCGGTTTTATTCCGTTTTCCCTGGCCCAGTCTGCAACAAAGCGCTCCAGCTTTCCAATGGAAACGGGCTCTCCTTTTATACCTCGGATGCATTTTCCTTCGCACTGGCTTTCCTGGGGACACACCCGCCCGCATACTGCCGGAAGGGCGCTGGCTTCGCTGATTACCTGATATGCCGCCTCGATATCCCCTCCCTTTACTTTTTCGATAAATCCGGGAATATCGATCGCTACCGGACATCCCTTCACGCACTGCGCATTTTTACAATTAATGCACCTGCCCGCTTCTTCCATCGCTTCTTCTTTATTGTATCCAAGGCACACTTCCTCAAAATTGGCAGCGCGCACTTTCGCATCCTGTTCACGTACAGGTACCTTCTTTAATACGTCCATACTAATAACCATGCCTTTCTCTCAACCGCAGTTACCGCATCCGCCATGATGGGTGCTGCCCTCTTTTTCCTTCAAAACTGCCCTGCCTTCTGCTGTCTTATACATCTGCTGACGTTTCATCGCCTGGTCAAAATCCACCTTATGACCATCAAATTCCGGCCCGTCCACACAGGCGAACTTCACTTCCCCGTCCACTGTCACGCGGCATGCCCCGCACATTCCGGTGCCGTCCACCATAATAGGATTCAGGCTTACTACGGTTGGTATCCCGAGTTCCTCCGTCATTTTACAGACAAATTTCATCATAATCATAGGGCCTATAGCTACGCACACGTCATAATGCTTTCCCTCTTCCACCAAATCTTTGATCGTCTGCGTCACCATACCGCTTCTGCCATAAGAACCATCATCCGTGGTAACATAAAGGTTTCCGGCCACTTCCGACATTTCTTTTTCCAAAATCAGCAGATCCTTCGTTTTTGCTCCCACGATGACATCCGCTTCTATTCCTTTTTCCTTCAGCCACTTTACCTGGGGATATACGGGAGCTGTGCCTACGCCTCCTGCTACGAAAAGAATACTTTTTTTCTTCAATTCTTCCAATGATTCGTGTACAAACTCGGAAGGGCAGCCCAAAGGTCCCACAAAATCCTGGAAGTAATCCCCTGCCTTCAGTTCCGCCATTCTTACCGTTCCTGCCCCCACGGTCTGGAACACGATCGTTACCGTTCCTTTTTCCCTGTCATAATCGCAGATTGTCAGGGGTATCCTTTCCCCCTCTTCATCTGTCCTGACAATAATAAACTGCCCCGGCTCGCACCGCTTCGCAATACGCTTTGCTTCTACCTCCATAAGGTAAATATTCGCTGCCAGCTCTTTTACCTCCAAAATCTTGTACATTTTATTCCTCCTTCCTTAAATATCCACTAATACGATTTTTCCCTCTTCGTCATATGTAACGCGACAAGCTTTTCCATCCTGGATATTCACGCCGTATATGCGTTCCGTCCTCGTCTGTATTCCAGTTGCGTCTTCATAATATTCATAAATAATGTAATAATCCCCGTTTTCACCGATTCGCATCACGGAATTCAGCTTATACACATTGTGCCCGCTCATTCCGCGCATATTTCCTTCCGCGTCCAGCAGGACATCCGCATGGATCAACGCCTGAACTACATTGGAAACTGCCATATCCACCGTAATATCCGTTTGCAGCCTTAGCTGGTAATTACGAATAATGACATCGCTGGCAACCCCTTCCTCACTTATGGCGATAAACTTATAAACCGATTTCCCCAACGGCATCGGAACAGCGGAAGTATACTGGATGCTGCCTGCCGTCGGATCTGAGCCATCTGTCGTATAATAAATCGTACAATCTTCCGCCGCTTCTGCCGCGATCATATATGGTTCGTAATAATCCCCGCTGTATACAGATACTTCCGGAGCAGCAGGAACAAGCACATCTATCGTATAAGTATTCGTAACGACCTCGCTCCGAATGCCATAATCATTGATAAAACACGCCTTTACCGTATACTCTCCTGTTTCCAGGAAAATAGGAGCCGTATATACCTCGCTGTTTTCATCCGGTGTACTTTGATCCAGCGTATAATATATCTTGCCGGAAGTATTGGCACTCAGTTTTAAAGGCAGAACTTCTTCATAATTCCCCCCCACAAAGCTGAATTCCGGCGGTTTTGCAATGAATTGCTGAAATGCATTCACAATATTGTCATCGCTGCAATGAAGCAGCAGTTCATTGATCGCCTGATAATTTCCCAATTTGCTATATATGGCTATTATTTTGTCATATGCCCTTTCCAGGTCTTCCTCCGGATAGCGCTCTTCTTCCCTTACTATTTCCATTAGCGTATAAATCGCCGGCTCATCTTTTCCCTGAATATAGTAATAGTCGGCCATAAGAAAGAGAATCTCGCCGTCTCCCTGATCCAGTTCATGTGCTTTTTCCAGATAGGTGATTGCCTGTACATATCTTTCCGCCTTCGCGCATTCTTTTGCTTTCCCAATCTGATAGGGTACGGAATAATTCCTGTACCAGTGAATTCCGCCAATTCCTACGCCAGCCGTAAAAATGCAGAAAAGAATAGCCGCTATGATCCATCCGTTTCTTATTCCTTTTTTTCCGGCAAACCGTCCCTTCTTACTGTTCTTTCTTGCTTCTTCCAGCTTGGGCATCTCTTCCTGCGCCAGTTCTACAAGAAGGGTGGACAATGTCTCATTCATTTCTTTTTCGATTTCAGGCTCAAAATCCGGCACGATGCGAAATTCTTCCCCACAATTATCGCAATATAAGTGGCCCTCTGTCCACTCATATCCGCATTTTGGACATTTCATAAATACATCTCCACACAGTTATTCATCAGCATCGCTATCGTCATAGGTCCTACCCCTCCCGGCACAGGCGTAATCGCGCTGCATACCGGCGCAACGTCATCATAATCCACATCGCCGCACAGCTTGTTTTCCGCATTCCGGTGAATACCCACATCAATAACGACGGCTCCCTCTTTTACATATTCCTTCGTAATCATTTTCGGTTTTCCCACAGCCACGATCAAAATATCCGCCCGCTTCGTCACTTCTTTCAAATTCCTCGTTTTAGAATGGGCTATTGTAACCGTTCCGTTTTCACGCAAAAGCAATAATGCCATCGGTTTTCCAACAATATTGCTCCTGCCGACCACAACGCATTCCTTTCCGGCGATCTCAATGCCGGAACGTTTCAGAAGCTGTATGATTCCTGCCGGTGTACAAGATACGAAGCCTGGCTGTCCGATACAGAGCCTTCCCACGCTCTCAGGATGAAAACCATCCACATCTTTTTCCGGCCGGATCGCTTCGATGACCGTATTTTCATCGATATGGGACGGAAGCGGCAGTTGAACCAATATCCCGTTCACATCTTTTCTCCCGTTCAATTCCTCAACAAGAGCAAGCAATTCTTCCTGCGTGGTTTCTTCCTCCAGTTCATAGGCCAGGGAACGGATGCCGATATAGGCACACGCCTTTTTTTTATTTCCCACATATACGCTGGAAGCCGGATCCTTTCCCACCTGTATAACGGCAAGAGTGGTTTTTATGCCTTTTTCTCCCATTGCCGCTACCTTTTCCTTCAGCTCTTCTTTTATCTGCGCCGATATTTTTTTCCCATCTATGATATTCGCCATTTTTTCTTTCCATTTCTGCGCGGCTTTTGCCTCAGCTTTATTGATGCAGCGTATTCGCAAGTTTGTGGATGCCGCACAGACACAAACCTGGATTTTACTTCCGCAACGCTCTCCGCTTAAAACAGTCCGGTAATTACTCCATCCTCGCTTACATCGATCCGCACTGCCGCCGGTTCCTTCGGCAGCCCCGGCATCGTCATGACAGCACCCGTCAATACTACTACAAATCCTGCCCCTGCCGATACGTACATCTCCCTCACATTAACCGTAAATCCTTCCGGCCTTCCCAAAAGATCCGGATCATCCGATAAGGAATACTGGGTCTTTGCCATACATACCGGAAGATTTCCAAAACCGAGAGATTCCAGCTGTTTCATTTGTTTTTGGGCCGCTGCCCCATAGCTCACCCCGGCCGCTCCATAAATTTCTTTTGCTACCGTTTCTATCTTTTCCTGTAAAGAAAGAGCATCCTCATATAAAACATGAAAATTGCTTTCCTTCTTTTCCAACGTTTCCAATACCTTTTCGGCCAGCGCAATACCTCCCTCGCCGCCCTTTTCCCATACTTGGGAAATGGCAAATTCACAGCCTCTTTTTTCGCAAAAATCTCTTACGAACCCAATTTCCTCCCCGGTATCTGTCAGGAAAGAATTTAACGTCACTATTACCGGTACGCCGTATTTCTGTAAATTTTCTATATGCTTTTCCAGATTGGCAATCCCTTTCTCCAAAGCCTCCCGGTTTTCCTTGCCAAGATCCTGCTTCGCCACGCCGCCGTTATATTTCAAAGCCCGCACCGTAGCTACCAGAACTGCGGCATCCGCTTTCAGCCCGCCGATGCGGCATTTAATATCGAAAAATTTCTCCGCGCCGAGATCCGCGCCAAATCCCGCTTCCGTCACGACATAATCCGCCATCTTCAAAGCCGCTTTCGTCGCCCTTACGGAATTGCAGCCATGCGCGATATTTGCAAAAGGCCCTCCGTGTACTAAAACGGGCGTATGTTCCAAAGTCTGTATCAGATTGGGCTTCAAGGCATCTTTTAGGAGCGCCGCCATAGCGCCCACTGCCTGTAGATCGCCGGCAGTCACCGGCTTTCCCTCATAGTTATAAGCAACGACCATTCTTCCCAGCCGTTGTTTCATATCTTCCATATCTTCCGCCAGGCAAAGCACTGCCATGATCTCGGATGCCACGGTTATCACAAAATGATCTTCCCTTACCGTACCGTCCATTTTGCTTCCAAGTCCCACCACCACATTGCGGAGTACTCTGTCGTTCATATCCAGGCATCTTTTCCATACGACCTGGCGGGTATCTATGCCAAGCGTATTCCCCTGCTGAATATGATTATCCAGCATGGCGGCCAGCAAATTGTTAGCAGAAGTGATCGCATGAAAATCTCCGGTAAAATGCAGATTCAGATCTTCCATCGGCACTGCTTGGGCATAACCGCCTCCTGCCGCGCCTCCTTTCAACCCAAAGCAGGGGCCAAGAGAAGGTTCCCGCAAAGCGATGACCGCCCTCTTTCCCATCTTTCCGAGCGCCTGGCCAAGCCCTACGCTGGTAGTCGTCTTCCCCTCTCCTGCCGGAGTCGGATTGATCGCCGTTACAAGAATCAGCTTTCCTTCCGGATCGCCCTTTCTTTTTTCCAAATATGAATCCGAAATCTTTGCCTTATATTTCCCGTACAACTCCAAATCATCCGCATCGATCCCAAGCCTTGCCGCCACTTCCGTAACCGGCTCCATCACCGCCTCCTGGGCAATCTGAATATCTGTTTTCATAATTTATTCCCTTTCCTCTGTCAGCTGTTCAAATTCTTCCATACTCATCAGGACTTTTCTCGGTTTCGTTCCTTCCTCTTCGCCGACGACTCCTGCCTCGCATAGCTGATCCATAATGCGGGCCGCACGGTTAAAACCGATCTTCAGCACTCTTTGCAGCATACCGATAGACGCTTTCTCCTTCTCGATGATGATTCTTCCCGCCTCCGTAAAATATTGATCCCGTCCGCCTCCTTCGCTGTTTCCTCCGGGAACGGATCCGGCTCCTGCATCGATCGTCTGTATTTTCTCCTGTACGTCTTCGCTGTATATGTTTCCGATGGCCTGATTTTTCAGGAAATCCACTACATCCGATACCTCAGAATCAGAAACAAATGCCCCCTGTATCCTGGCCGGTTTCGGATAGCCCTGGGGATAAAAGAGCATATCTCCCTTTCCAAGCAGCTTCTCCGCCCCGTTCATATCCAATATGGTACGGGAATCTACACCGCTCGATACGGCAAAGGCTACGCGGCTCGGCATGTTCGCCTTAATCAATCCGGTGATAACATCCACCGACGGCCGCTGGGTGGCGATAATCAAGTGTATCCCCGCCGCCCTGGCCAACTGAGCCAGACGGCAAATGGATTCTTCCACTTCCCCCGGAGACACCATCATAAGATCCGCAAGTTCGTCTACGATAATAACGATCTGCGGCATCTTCGCCGGAGCATCTCCTCCTTTCATGGCTTCCATCGCTTTATTATATCCTTTCAGATCTCTTACGTTAAAATCCGCAAATTTTTTGTATCGTTCCGTCATCTCCGCCACGCCCCAATGAAGGGCCGCCGCCGCTTTCTTCGGATCCGTTACCACAGGGATCAGCAAATGGGGAATTCCGTTATATACGCTCAGTTCCACCACCTTCGGGTCCACCATAATCAGCTTTACATCATCAGGATGGGCTTTATATAAAATACTCATAATCAGCGTATTGATGCATACGGACTTTCCTGATCCGGTGGAACCTGCGATCAGCATATGGGGCATCTTCGCAATATCCGCCACCACTGTTTTCCCTCCGATATCCTTGCCCACTGCAAAAGACAGGTTGGAAGGAAAGGACTGAAATTCCCCGGACTCCAGCAAATCCCTGAGAGGCACCGCCGAATTCTCTTTATTCGGCACCTCAATGCCCACCGCCGCTTTTCCCGGTATCGGGGCTTCGATTCTAATATCCGTAGCCGCCAGATTCAGTTTAATATCATCCGCCAGTCCTACGATCTTGCTCACCTTCACGCCCTGCTCCGGCTGCAGCTCATATCTCGTAACTGTAGGCCCCTGGCTGATATCCGTGATCGTTACTCTCACCCCAAAAGTGGCAAGCGTCTTCTGCAAATGGATCGCCGTTTCCTTTAATTGCGTGGAAGAAGCAGCATTTCCTTTGTTTTCCCCCTTTTTTAATAAATTTAAAGAAGGGAACATATATTTTTTCGGTACTGCCTCTTTCTTATTCTGTATTTCCATATCCTGCGGCGTCTTCTTTTCGTCCGCCGCCCTGGAGCTGTTCTCCGGCAGCCTTGCCTCAGGCCTGATTCTTGTATTTCTGTTGGAGTTCTGCTCCCTTATCTCTTCTCCCGCCGGTATTTCCATCGGTACTTCCGTCGGTATTTCCGTCGGTTCTATTCTGTAAGCTTCCGTCTCCTGCCTTTTTTCTTCCTCCATTCCCTCTGTGCGCCCATTCGCCGTAATATGTATTCTGTCATATTCGCTGGAATGGAGCCCTGCGCTGCTTTCCACACTCCTGACAGCAATATTTTCCATAAGGGCATTGGTTTCGCTGGCCACATTTGCTGTCTGCGCTCCGTCTCGGTCCAAATCATTCAGTATAATCTCGTGAATGTCATCCCTGACAGATGCAGCTTCCGCTTCTTCTATCGTCACAGCGCCCTTTTCCACTTCTTTTTTCGGTTTTTTCTTTTCTGTGGAAAGCGTTGTATCCAACATTACGCCGGACACTTTTTTATCCATTCGGAGTATCTTCTCGTCTTCTTTTTCCTCTTCCATAATGCGCCTGTTCTCTTCTCTCTTCCGGCGCATCTCCTGCTGTTCCTGTCTCCTCTGCTGCGCCCGCTCTCTCCGGGCATAGGTTTCCTCCCTTGTCCTCTCATAAACTTTTTGTCCGCCGGTCTTCACCCCTCTGACAAAAGATTTCTCGGTCAAAATGACGAGACAGATTACTGTCAGCACAACCAGCAGAAGCACCGTGCCTACCATGGACAGGGAACGGAAACTGAGGAATGCCAGCGTTCCAGCCAACACCCCGCCTCCGCTATGGTTTTGGCTGCATCTTTCATAAATTTCCTTTACCTGATAAACGGAATTCTCATTCCAGGTCCCCGCCGCCAGATCACATACCATTCCGATAATCAGGAACAAAATCACTGCCGCCGCCAGCTTCCCTGCGGCGATCATGCTTCCCCTGTTGGAAATGCCGAAAGCCACCGCCAGGAACAGCAAGACGGGGGCAATATAGGCGGGAATACCCAACAAGCCGAACATGACATCGCTTATGATATTCCCTGCCGTTCCTACTATTCCAAAATTACATAAGAATAAAAAAACTGCCAGCGCAAATACGCCAATCAGTACCGCTTCATTTTTAATTGCACTATCTATGGGCTTGGCCTGTCTGGTTCTTCTGCCGTTTCTGCCAGCCCCGGATCTTCCCGGCGTTTTTTTCCGCCCTGATCCGCTTCTCTTCCTCTGTCCGGATGCCATATCTCATCCTCCGTTTCTGAATCCGCCTGTTTTAACTTATATAGTATAGCATCTGGTCGGTTACTTGTCACCAATCATTTCATGCAGATGCTGCATTGCCTCTTTGATTCCCCCCACTTCGTTGATAATTCCTTCGTTGACGGCTTCCTGCCCTACCAATATCGTTCCCACATCCTTTGTCAGTACTCCGGTCTCCATCATCAGCTCTTCCAGCCTCGTCTTGCTTATCTTGCAATGGCTGCATACAAATCCCGTGATCCGATTCTGTATTTGCTTAAAATAGTCAAAGGTCTGCGGGACGCCGATCACCATGCCATTCATCCTCACCGGATGGATCACCATCGTTCCCGTAGGCACAATATAGGAATAATCAGTGCTTGCCGCAATCGGGACGCCGATGGAATGGCTTCCTCCAAGTACCAGCGACACCGTGGGCTTACTCAACGAAGCTATCATCTCCGCAATGGCCAGTCCCGCTTCCACATCCCCGCCCATGGTGTTGAGCAGGATCAGAAGTCCATCCACTTCGCAGCTGTCTTCGATCGCCGCCAGTTCCGGCAAGATATGCTCATATTTGGTCGTTTTAGAAGTGCCGTTCAGATTATCATGTCCTTCCACTTCTCCAATAATGGTAATGAGATGGATTTTATGTTTTTTATCGTTCTTATCCAGCGTAACCTGGCCGGTATTTTCGATCCGGTCCTCCCTGTGTTTTTCCTCCTCTGTCTTTTTCCCCTCGTTCTTTTCCTTTGTATCCGCATTTTTTGTATTCTTTGATTTCTGATTTCCCATGCAAACCTCCATGCCAAAATTTTATGATTATGATTTCAGTCTTTAGTTTGCATGGTAATACGGTTTTTATACAAGCGAACACAATATTAAATATCAAAATCGTCCGATTCATCCACCGGAACATCGAACTTCATTTTATCCCATTCCACCAGCCGGTCGAAATCCATTTCCCGCCGCACATGTTTTTTCGGAAGGGGGAGAGGATTTTCAATCAGTTTCACCCCTGTCGTTTTTTCCTCCTCTTCCTCGTCCGCCTGATCCATGTCTTCCAGAACAAGATCCGGTACCTTTGCCTTCACCGGCTGTCCCGATTCCCGACAGACGCCCATGGAAGCTATTCCCAATCCTGCCGGAACGACCCATGCAAACGCAAAAAGTACATGATAGCCAAACGGGCCCAAAAGCCCTATATGGAATGCGGCTGCCGCCAGCAAAAGAAGGATCCATACCTCAGGCTCCTGTCTCCGCTCTTTGCGGAACCAGAAACCGGCTGCCATAAGCATATTTCCAAAACAAAGAGCCGATCCAATGAACGGATCTCTTTCCGGCCCGGACAGAATCCATGCGCTTCCTCTCCAGGAATACAATCCAAGCCATGTATTCCATATGCTCTCTAATGAAAGACCGGATAGCGCGGCATCCAATGCGAGGCAGAAAACCATGCCTCCCGCAGCTCCCAGCAGACAGAAAAGAAGTTCCTTGCCGCTGTCCCGCCGCTTTTCTTTCCGCGCCTCCTCTTCCCCGTCCTCTTTCTTCGCTTTTTTTATGCAGAGCCAGCCGGCAAACAAAGACAACAGCCAGCCTGAAATATCAAGAAAGCCCATGACTCCGATATAAATTCCCGCCAGCAAAAAAGCAATGCGGGAACCTGTTCTCCCTTTCGCCATTCCGCATTGCCCGATTAGAAAAACACCCAAGGCCCATAGGAAAAAATAAAATGTTTCCGGCTCCAGCTCATATATTTTCCCTGTATAAGATGGCAAAAATGCCAGAATTGCCACACTCCAAAAAGCTTCCGTCTTCCCGGCCATCCTTCGGATTCCCAAATAAAGCAGCAACAACGACAATGCCTGAAGCGCCGCCTGCAGCACCAGTCCGGCCGCTGCCTTATTGCCGCTGAAAGAAAATAGCGTTGAAAGAACCGCCGCATAACAATAAGAAGCGCCATGAGCAAGACTTGGCACTCCTCCCGCATTGTTTATAAAAGCCATATCATAATATATACTGTCCTTTGGTACACCAGTATTTTTTAATAACTGCATCCGGTAAGCAACAGATGCCGCCAATAAACATACCACTGAAAAAATTTCCAAAGCCTGTCGGAAACGCGCACTTTTCCACACCTTTCCTTCCGAAACCATTCCTGCAAATATGCCGGCCGTTTTATGTCCGGCAAACCAGCAGACCACCGCCAAAACCGCAGCCAGGAAAACCAGGCTTACAGCCGTATACTGGTTGCCCCTCAACAGCGCAGCATTTGCCGCAGGCAGATAAGCTGCGGCAAATGCTGCCGTAATGATCACAAAAGACATCCATTCCAGATAACTGAACCATGTTTTTCTCATTCCCACGTAACCTCCATGCCGCCGCGGTTTATACTTTATCCAACGCCTGTTTCAGATCTTCGATAATGTCATTTTTATTTTCAATCCCTACCGAAAGGCGAATCAAATCGGGAGCAACTCCCGCTTCCACGAGCTGTTGGTCATTCATCTGCCTGTGGGTATGGCTTGCCGGATGCAAGATGCTGGTACGGGCATCCGCTACATGGGTTACGATAGAAGCAAGCTGCAAATGATCCATCATTTCGGCCGCCGCTTCCCTTCCGCCCTTTAAGCCGAAAGAAACAACGCCGCAAGTTCCATCCGGCATATATTTTTTCGCACGTTCGTAATACCGGTTTCCTTCCAGCCCTGGATAATTCACCCAGGCCACTTTTTCATGTTTTTCCAGATAAGAAGCTACGGCCAGGGCATTTTCGCAATGTCTCGGCACGCGTAAATGCAAGGTTTCCAGGCCTACATTCAGCAAGAAGGCATTCTGCGGCGACTGGGCCGCCCCGAGATCCCTCATCAGCTGGGTAGTTGCCTTAGTAATATAAGCCAGCTTTCCGAATTTTTCCGTATAAGTAATCCCATGATAAGAATCATCCGGCATGCAAAGTCCCGGATATTTGCCCGGGTATTTCCCCCAGTCAAAATTGCCAGAATCCACGATGGCCCCGCCTACGCACATGGCATGTCCATCCATATATTTCGTTGTGGAATGAGTCACGATATCCGCCCCCCATTCAAAAGGCCTGCAATTTATAGGCGTCGCAAAAGTATTATCCACAATAAGGGGAACCTGATGGGCATGCGCCGCTTTAGCAAATTTTTCGATATCCAGCACTACCAGCGCCGGATTGGCGATGGTTTCCGCCAGCATGCATCTCGTATTATCCTGGAATGCCTTATGCAGTTCTTCTTCCGAAGCATCAGGATCCACCACCGTGCAGTCGATTCCCATCTTTTTCATTGTCACCATCAGGAGGTTAAACGTCCCCCCGTACACAGTGGAAGACATGACCACATGGGATCCGGCCTCGCAAATATTAAAAACCGCGTAATAATTCGCCGCCTGTCCGGAAGAAGTGAGCATCGCAGCCACCCCGCCTTCCAGTTCGCATATCTTCTGCGCAACGAATTCATTCGTCGGGTTTTGCAGCCTGGTATAAAAAAATCCGCTTTCCTCCAGATCAAACAGTCTGCCCATCTGTTCCGAAGTCTCATATTTAAATGTGGTACTCTGATAAATCGGAAGCACTCTTGGTTCCCCATTCTTCGGTTTCCATCCTGACTGGATGCATATCGTTTCCTTTTCATACTTTCCGTTCATTTCATACCCTCCGTTTTCTTATACACATGGCCGGACTATTCGTTCCAATTATGATAAACTGCCTGTACATCATCGTCATCGTCCAACAGATCCAGCGTTTTCTGTAAATTTTTCACCGCCGCCTCATCCGTCAGATCCACATAATTCTGCGGAATCATCGTTACCTCCGCAGATATCATGGCAATGCCCGCCTCGCTCAATGCTTTGTTCACTTCATCAAAGCTGTCAGGATCGGTCAAAATCTCAAAGCTGTCCTCTTCTTCCGAAAAGTCTTCCGCCCCGGCATCCAGCGCTATCATCATCAGATCATCCGCCTCCATGGAACATTCCTCCTTATCGATGATGATCTGCCCTTTCTTATCAAACATGAAAGACACGCATCCGGGCGTACCGATGCTTCCCTGTCCTTTCGTAAAGGCATTTCTGATATTTGCCGCCGTGCGGTTCTGGTTATCGGTCAGAGCATCCACGATAATTGCAATGCCCCCCGGCCCGTATCCTTCATAAGTCACATATTTGTAATTCACGTTTCCCACATCGCCGGCCGCTTTTTTGATTCCGCGCTCGATCGTATCGTTCGGCATATTGTTGGCCTTCGCCTTTGTAATGACCTGGGCAAGCTTAAAGTTATTGGCCGGATCCGGCCCTCCCTCTTTTACCGCAACGGCGATCTCTCTGCCGATTATGGTAAAAATCTTTCCCTTGGCCGCATCATTTTTTTCTTTCTTATGTTTTATATTTGCAAATTTTGAATGTCCAGACATAATTTAGCTCTCCTTTTTACTGTTATTTTCTTCCGCCTCGTCTTCTTCCGGCTCCGGCGGTTTTATCTTTGTCACTAACACGCTTTGTATCATTTTGTTTTCTACCGATAATATTTTAAAATTATAACCGTCTACATCGATATCAAAATCTTCGTCTTCTTCGGGAATCTTATCCAATTTGGAAATTAGAAAACCGTTTAACGTTTCAAACTCTTCTTCCTCAAAAGATATGTCAAAACGTTCTTCCAATTCTTCCAGCGGAGTTTTTCCTTCTATAATATATTCGTCCGCATTGTCCGTGGCCTCAATATGCTCTTCGTCTTCGTCGTACTCGTCCAGAATATTCCCTACGATCTCCTCCAGGATATCTTCCATGGCAAGCAGTCCCGAGGTTTGTCCATACTCATCCACCACGATCACCATCTGCGTCTTGGTAGACTGCATCATCTGAAACAGAGCATCAATATTCTTTGTTTCCGGAATAAATACCGCTTCCCTCAGCAGTCCTTCTATTTCCTTTACCGGGAGATCCTTACCCTCTTCTCCCACTCCGAAAGCATGCATACGCATCGCATCGCGCAAATGAAGAATTCCTATAATATGATCCAGATTTTCCTCATATACGGGAAACCTGCTGTTATTGTTATCCAGCATGAACTCTACCGCCTCTTTCAGCGGCATATTCCCCTCCACGGCTACGATCTGATTTCTATGGGTCATAATATCATGAGCTTCCTTGTCCCCAAATTCAAAAATATTCGTAATCATTTCCGCTTCGGTAGCTAACAAAACTCCCTGTTCATGGCCTTCATTCACCATTGAAATGATTTCTTCTTCCGTCACATCCGATAAGCCGTCGTCCACTTTCATTCCAAACAAACGCAATATTCCGTTTACACTTACCGTCACAAGTCCTGTAAAGGGCGAAAGCGCCTTCATAACATAATATACCGGATTGATGCATATATACGCCCACTTCTCCGGATATCTGGCCGCCAGCTTTTTCGGAAGCAGAACCCCAAAGGTCAATAATATGTAAGTGAGTACCGCCACCGCGAAAACAAGGGTAACCGCACCCGTAATCCCAGCCCCTATCGCTACCGCTTCCGGAGAATCCGGTTTCACATAAATCTCCAGCAGCCTTCTCATCCCCCTGATCCAGATGCCAAGATAAAAACTACCCATAACAATATTGATCAACGTCACGATCAGCTGCACCATATTCACATATTTCGCCGGTTCTTCTATGATTGCAGCCAGCCGGCGGGATTTTTTATCGTTTTCCTCCCTGGCCTTCCTTTCAATATCCTTAATATTCAGGCTGTTGATCGCTGAACCGAACCCGTAAAAAAACATATCGGTCAGAATAAGCACTGCAAATAAAATCATACTGGCAGTAGGCCCGCCATCGTCCATAATCCCATCTCCTTTTATCTATCCAAAATATAAGACCTAAAGAATCACAGTAAACTATACCATTTAAAGCCCCGGCAGTCAAGCATGGGAGCCGGACATCGGGGCATTTTCTTATGTATTCTGGCAAAACAAGCCCAGTTCCAGGCTGATTAGTAATCCTTCGTTCACTCTCTCCATAATTTCACTGTCCAAATGGCATACCTTATCCTTAAGCCTTTTTTTATCAATGGTTCTTAACTGTTCCAGCAGGATCACCGAGTCCTTGACCATATCATACTCATCCGCATTCAGCTCAATATGGGTGGGAAGCTTCGCCTTATTCAGCTTTGAAGTAATGGCGGCACAAATCACTGTAGGGCTGTGCTTATTCCCCACGTCATTCTGTATGATCAATACCGGCCTAACGCCTCCCTGTTCCGAACCGATCACCGGCCGCAAATCCGCATAATAAATATCTCCACGTTTCATTTTTATCACCCTTCATTTAAACTTTTATGGCTAAATTATTGCCAGTTTATCTGAAGATATTCAATTCCTATTCAAAATCCCGAAAATAATCCTTTGCCGCCGTTATTTTTCCCGATTTCAAATAAATGCGGGGAACTCTTTTCCCAATACAACAGGCAAGTTCATAGTTAAACCGCCCTGACAGTTCCCCTAACTCTTCCATGGTAATCCGTTCTTTTCCTTCTTTTCCGATCAAAGTCACCACATCCCCTTCCGCCGTACCTGGGATATCCGTCACATCTATCATAAACTGATCCATGCATATTTTTCCGACAACCGGAGCCTTTTTCCCATGAACAAGGACATATCCTTTATTGGAAAGCCCTCTCGGATACCCATCCGCATACCCCACCGGAACGGTAGCTATTTTCATTTTTTTCCCGGCTGTAAAAGACCCCCCATATCCGATTTCTGTTCCCGGTTCCACTTCTTTCATGTATACGATACAGCTTTTCAGCTCCATAACCGGCCTTAAATCCACGATATCCTTTGCCGTCTCTTCGGAAGGCCACAGGCCATAGAGAGCGATACCGGCCCGCACAGCATCCATATCCGCCTCTCTCATTTCCAAAGCCGCCGCGCTGTTTGCGCAATGGCAAAATGGGACGCGGTATCCCGTTTCTTTTTCCACTTTCCTTACAAAATCCTGAAACAAGGACAGTTGGCGTCCGGCAGGTTTCTTATCCTTCTCGTCAGCCTTTGCAAAATGAGTAAAAATTCCTTCTATTTTTATTCCCGGCATCTGCAATGCCCGCTTTACGAATGCGATCCCTTCTTCGTCCGCATAAATGCCGATCCGCGACATTCCCGTGTCCACCTTTATATGAACCGTCGCCGTCTTTCCCGTTTCTTCGGCAGCTCTCGCCAGCTGTTCCAGCGTATCCTGGCGGAACACGGTGACCCTTATGTCACTTTCGATCATTTCTTTATAATGATAAGGAAACGTATAACCCAAAGTTAATATGGGTTTGCCGATCCCTGATTTTCTCAAAATAACAGCTTCTTCTTCCGCAGCGACGGCAAATCCCCAGATCTCCCCAAGCGCTTCCAATTCCTTCGCCGCCGGAACGGCTCCATGACCATATCCGTCCGCCTTGACGACTCCGATCATCTTCGTCCCACGATTCAATGCTGAAACCATTCCTTCCGCATTCGCGCGGAGAGCATCCAAATCAACCGATGCATAAACCCTACCGTATTTTTCCGTCATTTCACTCCCATACCTTTCCGCTTTGTGACGCTTCCCAGGCATTCGACCACATCCCCTGCCATTAAAGCGTATCTTCCTTTTTGTTCTGCCGCCCGGTCTCCCGCCGCTCCATGGATATATACGCCGAGAACCGCCGCCTGTTCTTCTTCCATTCCCTGGGCCAGAAGCCCACCGATCATCCCGGCCAGCACATCGCCCATGCCCGCAGTGCCCATACCGTCATTGCCGGACGTATTCATATATATTTCTTTTTTCCCCGGAACAGCGACTATTGTTCTGGCATCCTTGCATACTACAACGCATCCGTATCTATTAGCCAGTTTTTTCGGCTTATCAAAAATATCCTTTTTTACCTCTTCCAACGAACATCCATACAATCTGGCAAATTCCGCAAGATGGGGAGTGAGAATGATCCTCCTCCCGCCATCCCCCGTTCCTTCTTTCTCCAAACAGCCTTTCAGCTCCGAATTTTTAGCCAGCAGATTTAGTCCGTCGGCATCGATGACCAGCGGTTTCTTTTCTCCTGCCAATACTTGTTTTAATATGGCATATGCCTTTTCGCCCATTCCTATGCCGGGGCCTATGACAATACAGTCCGCCCACCGCATCCCTTCTTCCAATATGTTATGCAGTTTCTCTGTAATCTCCCCTTCCGCCTCGTAAGTGGAAAGAAGAGCCTCCGGCACACCCGACTGGATCATCACCCGGTTTTCCTCCGGCGTTACTACCTTTACCATCCCGGCGCCCATCCGGTAAGCCGCCTTGGCACAAAGTTCACATGCACCGCTCATATTCACGCTTCCCGCGATTACAAGAACTTTTCCGAAAGTTCCTTTATTGCCTCCTCTGCTCCGGCAGGGCATCCCATATCCCGCATCCCCTGTATAAGTATATATCCCCGGAATTCTTTTTAAAAAACTTTCCTTCGTAATTCCGATATCTTTGCAAACAATCTCTCCGCAATATTCGTTCCCCGGATACAATATATGCCCTGGCTTTCTCCATCCGAAAGTCACCGTCAGATCTGCTTTCACCGCTTCCCCCATCCTCTGGCCGCTATCCGTATGGATGCCGGAGGGAATATCCATGGAACAGACAAAAGCCCCGCTTTCGTTTATTTTACGGACTGTCGCCGCAAATTCCCCCGCCAGTTCCCTTGACAGCCCAATCCCGAACAATGCATCCACAATAATATCATATTCCTTATCTATGATTTTGCTTTGCAAGGGACATCCATATTTATCGATAATTCTTATTTGTTCCTCCGTCTCCCTGCTGCATTTTTCCCTCTTTCCTGCCAGATAAAAATCCACCGAAAACCCGCGCTGTCTTAAAATCCTGCCGGCTGCAATGCCATCCCCGCCGTTATTCCCGCTGCCCGCCGCTACAAGCACGCGCCCTCCGTGCGGAAATCTGGCTTCGATTTCCTCCGCTGCGGCAAGGGCGGCTCTTTCCATGAGAACCAGCGAAGGAACACCAAAATATTCTATCGTATTTTTATCGTATTCTTTCATCTCCTCTGCGGAAACAAGATATTCCTTTTCCAGCCATTCTCTTTTTTCCATTCCTTCCTCCATTCCCGATGCTATGCATTAAAATACGGATTCTTGATGCGCTAAAAATGCGTCAAAAACACTGTTCTGACGCATTTTCTCTTTATGCTTTCTTAACCTCAATTTTATTTTTTTCGGAATCCGCCCTTCTTCTGGCCGCTTTTTCCGCCTGGGCTTTCTTCCGTTCTTCCGGGTTATATTTCATATCAAATATTTCTATCACTTCTGCGCCAAAAATATCATGCATATAGGAATACAGGTCGAAAACCGTCTTCTCGCTCTCTCCCTTTCGGATCAGCTTCTTTTTGATTTCCACTCTTATTCCTTTGACCCATTCGTCGATTCCGTCGATCTCCCTTGTATTTTCAACGATTCTCTGATAACAGATATCCATCGTGATCAGCATCAGCCTGTAATTGATCTTATCGATTTCCTCCGGTAGCAGCTTCAACTCCCTGGCATAATCCTCCAGTTTTTCATTGCACTCGCTGATCAGGCGTCTCTTATCTTCCATCTTTTTTTCCTCGGCCGCGCCCGGGTTCCCGCCCGCCGAATCCGCCAATTCCATAATTTCAGACATCAGCCTTTTTTTCAGCTTCCGTATTTCCTTTGATTCCGTATTGAGCTTCCCCTGTCTCCTGATCAGTTCGTTTAATTTCTCTTCTCCCCGCCGTACTTCTGCCGGTATCTCGGTCTGCGCCTGTGTAAAAAGCTGATGCCACTTGTTATCCAATGTCAGCAGCGGAATCTTTTTTCCGGCCAGCGCTTCCCTGAATGCATTCTCTGAACGTGCCATAACAACACCTATGCCTTTCTGTCCGTCATTTTTCCTTCTGAAATCTGCTAATATTATAAGACAGCTTCATCAGACTGTCGGACAGATGGACATTTTCCACCTGCACCCCCTCCGGCACTTTCAAATCCACATGGGCAAAATTCCAAATACCCTTGATACCGCACCGGATCAGTTTTTCCGCAACTTCCGCCGCTTCACTCTTCGGGATGGTAAGCACTGCAATGTCAATATGATTATCCAGTACATACTGTTCCATGCACTCCATAGACTGCACTTCGATTCCTCTTATTTTTTTTCCGCAGAGTAACGGATTATTGTCGAAGATTCCCCGAAACAAGAAACCGCGCCGCTCAAAATTCATATAATTTGCGAGCGCCTGCCCCAAGTTGCCCGCCCCGATAATGATCAGATCATATTTCCGGTCGAGTCCGAGAATCTTGCCGATTTCCTCATAGAGAAACTCTACGTTATACCCGTATCCCTGCTGGCCAAAACCGCCAAAATTATTTAAGTCCTGCCTGATCTGCGAAGCAGTGACCTGCATGATATCGCTCAACTCCTGCGAGGATACCCTCTCTGTCCCTTCATCCTTAAGCTCGCCCAGATATCTGAAATACCGAGGCAGACGGCCAATAACCGCCTGTGAAATTTCCTTCTCTTCCACGGTGCTGCCCCCTATATTAGTAATTTCTTATTTATTATATAAGACTGTTAAAATAATGTCAAATGAATGTTGACAGCATGTTTCCTACTGGGTAAAATGGATGGGTATCATTGTTACTATCATCGTTTCAGGAGGAATTCAGGATGATACTGTCATGCCAGAACATTTGTAAATCATTTCACGAAAAAAAAATACTGCAAAATGTTTCTTTTCATATAGAGGAGTACGACAAAGCCGCTATCGTTGGAATCAACGGGGCAGGGAAAACGACCCTGCTCCGTATTATCGTGGGAGAACTTTCCGCCGATGCAGGGAACGCCGTCCTTTCCAAAAACAAAAGCTTGGGATATCTCTCCCAGAATCAGTCCGTAGACAGCCGCAATTCTATCTACGACGAACTTCTCACCGTTAAACAGGAGTTAATTGACCTGGAAAAGCGGATCCGCGAAACGGAGCAGCGCATGAAATCCCTCTCCGGCGAAGAGCTGGAACGCCTGATGGAGTCCTATACCCTTCTCACCCATCAGTTCGAATCAAACGGAGGCTATACCTACCGCAGCGAACTGGTCGGCGTGTTAAAAGGACTTGGTTTTTTGGAGGAAGAATTCTCCAAATCCGTTTCCACCCTTTCCGGAGGCCAAAAAACACGGGTAGCCCTCGGCAAGCTGCTGCTTCAAAAACCGAATCTGATTATATTGGACGAGCCCACGAACCATCTGGATATGTCTTCCATTGCCTGGCTGGAAACCTACCTGCTGAATTACAAAGGGGCGGTCATGATCGTCTCCCATGACCGCTATTTTCTGGACCGTATTTCCAATAAAATCATCGAAATCGACCAGACCAAAGCGACCACATTTCTTGGTAACTACAGCGATTATGCCGTAAAAAAAGAAGCGCTGCGCGCTGCGCAGATCAAAGCCTATATGAACCAGCAGCAGGAAATCAAGCACCAGGAAGAAGTCATCGCAAAGCTAAAATCTTTTAACCGGGAAAAGTCCATCAAACGGGCGGAAAGCCGGGAAAAAATGTTGGATAAAATAGAACGCCTGGAAAAACCTTCCGAAGCCCGCACCGATATGCATATTTCCCTGGAACCAAAATATGTCAGCGGCAACGACGTCCTTTTTATCGAAAACCTGTCCAAATCCTTTGGGCCGCTGCACTTGTTCCACGATATCGGTTTTGAACTGAAAAGAGGAGAACATGTAGCTGTCATCGGCGATAACGGCACGGGAAAAACCACCATATTAAAGATCATCAACGGACTGCTCGATCCCGACTGCGGCTCCATCCGCACGGGAACTAATGTGCATATCGGTTATTACGACCAGGAACACCATGTCCTCCATACGGAAAAAACGCTGTTTGAGGAAATTTCCGACGACTATCCGGCACTGACCAACACGGAGATCCGCAATACGCTCGCCGCTTTCCTCTTTACCGGGGAAGATGTATTTAAGCGCATCGGAGATATCAGCGGCGGAGAACGGGGCAGGGTTTCCCTTGCCAAACTCATGCTGTCGGAATCCAACTTCCTTATCCTCGACGAGCCTACGAACCATCTGGATATCGCTTCCAAAGAAATCCTGGAAGACGCGCTCAACAGCTATTCCGGCACCGTGCTTTATGTTTCCCATGATCGTTATTTTATCAACCGCACCGCCAGCCGTATTTTGGAATTATCCGGCGGCAGCCTGACGAATTATCTGGGGAATTACGACTATTATCTGGAAAAGAAACAGGAAAAAGCTGCCATTTCCGCCGGGGCTGCCCAAAGCGACGCACCCAATAGCAGCGCTGCCTCCCTTAGTGCTAACAGCAACGCGGAAAAAGAATCGTCGGCCAAATTAAACTGGCTGGAACAGAAAGAACAGCAAGCCAGACAGCGGAAAAAGGCAAATGAAATAAAGCGGATTGAGGAACGAATCGAAACGCTGGAAAACAGAAATGCAGAAATCGACAGCCTGATGGCAAAGCCGGATATTTGCACGAATGTGGCAAAACTCCAGGAACTTTCCAAAGAAAAGAATGAAGTTCAAAACGAACTCGAAAGCCTGATGGAACGGTGGGAAGCCCTGGAATCGGAAACATAGAAAAACATAAAAAGCTGGCGCAGCCGAAATCAATACCATCCTACCGCGCCAGCCTTTATTATTATTAATAGGAAACTACACCCAAAAACGCATAGATTCTTTTCTGTTCTTACATGGACTCCAAAGTTCTTCTGATCTCTTTAACAAAGTCTCCGCTGTTTAATACCGTTACATCCTCCAGCGAAGTGATCAGTGCCAGGTCTTTCGTCATTTTTCCTGCCTCGATCGTCGCCAGCGTGGCTTTTTCCAACTTGTCCGCAAACTCCGCCAGTTCATTGATTCCGTCCAGTTCTCCCCTCTTGCGCAGAGCGCCGGTCCATGCGAAAATCGTCGCCACCGAATTCGTGGAAGTCTCTTCCCCTTTCAAATGTTTATAATAATGCCTTTGTACGGTTCCGTGGGCCGCTTCGTATTCATAGACTCCCGTAGGCGAAACGAGGACGGAGGTCATCATTGCCAAAGAACCGAAGGCCGAAGAAACCATATCGCTCATTACATCCCCGTCATAATTTTTGCATGCCCAAATAAAACCGCCCTTTGCTTTCATCACCCTTGCTACGATATCATCGATCAGGCTGTAGAAATACTCGATTCCCGCTTCTTCAAATTTTTCTTTATATTCCTTGTCGTAGATCTCCTGGAAAATATCCTTGAAATCATGGTCGTATTTCTTAGAGATCGTATCCTTCGCCCCGAACCAAAGATCCTGTTTGGTATCCAGCGCATAGTTAAAGCAAGCCCTTGCAAAGCTTCCGATCGAATCATCCGTATTATGTACGCCCTGCAAGATACCGGCTCCCCGGAACTCATGAACCGTTTCCTTTGAAACGGTTCCGTCTTCCGCTGTAAAGACAAGTTCTGCTTTTCCCGCTCCCGGAACCTTAATTTCTACATTTTTATAAATATCGCCATAGGCATGACGGGCGATCGTAATCGGCTTCTCCCAGTTTTTCACGCAAGGCTCGATCCCCCTGACTACGATCGGCGCGCGGAATACGGTTCCGTCCAATATCGCACGGATCGTCCCATTCGGGCTTTTCCACATTTCTTTCAGTTGATATTCCGTCATACGGGCCGCATTGGGCGTAATCGTCGCACACTTCACGGCAACCCCGTATTTCTTCGTCGCCTCCGCTGAATCCACGGTCACCTGGTCGTCCGTTTCATTACGGTGTTCCAGGCCGAGATCGTAATATTCCGTCTTTAAATCGATAAAAGGCAGAAGCAATTCATCCTTGATCATCTGCCAGAGTATTCTCGTCATCTCATCTCCGTCCATCTCCACCAGCGGAGTTATCATTTTAATCCTGTCCATATCTTTACTCTATGCTCCTTTCCTGTATTTTTCTATTATATTTTATTTGCTGCTATATG